>Ga0102959_1000020_pt1 | contig 48689 bp, 43 predicted proteins | sample SalPonF2_B_D2_MG_FD_84520 | JGI IMG/M metagenome (GOLD analysis project Ga0102959, IMG submission 84520) | Salt pond soil microbial communities from South San Francisco under conditions of wetland restoration - Salt Pond MetaG SF2_B_D2_MG ...
ACGCCGCAGTTCGAGACGACGAATCCGTCCGCGACGAAGTTGTGGGCGTCATGTTCGACCCCGATGTCGAACACCGGTTTCCCCCCCAACTCGGTAATGGAGGCGATCTCAACCCCGACTGTGAGGTCATCCCGGACGTCGAGGTCCGCGCTGAACGCCTCGAAATCGGGGAACTCCGCCGGCGGTCTCGGTGCCCCTTTCCGGTCGTTGTAGAGCGTTCGCTCGATGAACCGGTCGTTCACGTCAAACTGCCGTTTTATCTCCGCTGGGGCCGCTCCCCCATCGGCCAGCGTGCGCACTTCCTCGGCGATGCGGAGTCGCTTTGCTATCGCGCGTTCTTTCGTTTTGAGGTACTGCGCTGCCTCGATTGCGCGTCGCTGTTTCCGCTTGTTGTACCGGTAGCCCACGGTCGTGAAAAACCGGATCAGGTTCTGCGAACCGCTTTTCACGCCGAGGCGGAACCGAACTCGATCGCCGCTGTCGGACTCCGAATCGATCGACTGGATGCGAGTCGTCTCCACGCCGAGGTCGTTGAGATGGCGAGCGATGTCGCGCATGAACTCCTCGCCAGCGTTCCGGTGTCGACGGAGACGCGAGTTCGTCACTTCCGGATTGTAGAAGTTCTTCGCCGACAGGGTCGAAGGCGTACTCATCTCCGCGCCGAAGTACGCGGAGAGGTAGAGCGCTCGCTGCCAACCGGCCAGTCGGTCCAGATACCCCGGAACCGTGAAATCAGACGCCACTTTCCTGCCGTCCGGTGCGCCGAGCCGGACGAGAAGCTCCCTGAACGACCTCGCAGTCGACCGAACGCTGTACTCGACTCGATCGAACTCGTAGCCGTCCATCTCGTGGTGTCGTTCCCGTTCGTAGACTCTGGACGGTTTGAATCCGAGAGCGCGGATGTCCGTCTGGATCGTTTGGAGGTCCGCCGGCTCACCGTAGAACCAGGACTGGTTCCCGCTGAACGAACCGTCACCGGTGTGGAAGCCGACGAGCTTCAACAGTCGGTTGAAAGCGGGGTCCGTCGACTTTAGCGGGAGCAGTCCCCGGTCCTCCAGCGCCTGCACGAGTTGCGAGCTCTCGTCGGCGAAGTCATCGGCGGCGAGTACGACGAACTCCGGTGGCGTCTCGTCTCGAATCCCCTCGAAAGGGTGGAGATACACCGAGTCGCCGGGCTGGAGGGTTCCGAGTTCGGTCATACCGGACGGGGTCGAAAAGGGGTGATCGGCGGTCGCCTGGACGGTGTCGCCGGTCTCGGTCACCACCTCGTAGACGGTCCTGCTCCGCGTCTCGGTGAACAGTCGGAGACCAGCTGGTTCGGGACCGTCGTCGATAACCACGGCCCGATCCGTCTCGAAGTCATCGGAGAGCGTCCGAATCTCCCGTCGTCGGCCGAACTCCATCAGGACGTTCGTCTCCCCCGCGAGGCAGTTGATGTCGTAGCCCACCGCACCGGGCGAGATGCAGCCCTCCTCGGTGTCGATGGCCGCGACGCCGCCGACCGGGAAGCCGTAGCCCTGGTGGCCGTCCGGCATGCAGACCGCGTGCTTCTGGATGCCCGGCAGATGGGTGGCGTTCTTGATCTGCTGTATCGTCAGGTCGCCCGAGATCTCCTCTAAGAGCGCCTCGCTCGCGAGCACCCGCGCGGGGACCCGCATCCCGTCCTCGGCTTCGATCTCCCAGACGAACTCGCGGACCCGGTGGAGCGTCGCGTGCTCGGTCTCGAACGTGGTCATGGCTGGTGGTTCGCGCTCCAGCGGGAATAGCGTTGTTCTACGGCGCTGCGATGAATCGGCTGCGTCGCCGTCGTACCTGTGGACGCGGACGCCGAACTCCGGGCTCCGGACGCCGGGACCGGACCTACACGTCGAAGACGACGTAGGCCCGCCAGCCGACCGGGGTCTCCACGAGCTCCATCTCCGAGTAGGTGACCGCCTTGATCTCGCGGGCCGCCATCTCCGAGAGCGGGACGCCCCTGGCACTCGCCTCGACGACCCACTCCCCGTCTACCTCGCGGACCGTGGCCTCGTTGTCGACCGGCAGCACCGAGCGCACGTCGCGCTCGTAGATGAGCTGGTCGAGGTAGTCGAAGAGCACGGCCTCCAGGCTCTCGGCGCGCACCGAGAGCGCGAAGCGCTCGCCGGAGTCGGGCACGTCGTCGCACATCGCCGCCGCCAGTCCGTCGGCGACGGCGGCGAAGGTCCCACCGAGCGTCTCGCCCTCGGCGGCGACGCCGACGTCGGCCGTGTGCGCCCGAAGTTCGAAGCTCATACTTCTCCCAACGTGCTCCTCCGGCATCGTCCCACCGGTTGCGGGCGGCGGTCGCGACCGGGGACCGTGCGTCGGTCCAGATGTGGAGCCGAAGTCCGCGACTGGCTCCGGGTCCCGGGCGGCGCGTCGCTGCCACGCCGGCCCGGCATCAGGCGATACATCGCAACGACGGGTGAATTTATATCCTCGACACCGCTATAGGGGTGTAGTGAGCGTCACCGTCGAGAAACGGGTGGTTCCGCCGGGAAGCGACCAGCACGTGGAGTTGGCCTGGCGGCTGAAAGAGCACATTCGCGAATCGGAGGGGCTGCTCAAGCAGGAGTGGGGCTTTTTCTCGAGCGCGTATCGACGCTCGACCGTCTACGTCTACATCACCGGCGACGACACGCTCGTCGGCTTCGCCGCCGTCCGCCGCGACGGCTACGTCCTGTTCCTCGCGGTCGCCCCGGAGTACCGCGGCGAGGGCTACGGCGAGCGCCTCGTCGCCACCGCCGCGGAGAACTACACCACGGTGACCTGCCACGCCCGCGCCACCAACGAGAACGCCCTCGGCTTCTACGAGCACCTCGGCTTCGAGCGCGTGCGCCGCATCGACAACTACTACGAGGACGGCGGGGCCTCGTACTATCTGCGCCTCGGCGACCACGAGAGCCTGCGCGAGCGCCTCTCGGAGATACTGGGCCGGTAAACGGCCAGGGAGGTCCGACGACGACCGGGAGGTCCGACGATTCGAGCGAGCTCTGCCAGCTTCGGCGTTGGTGCTCCGTTTCCTGGTCCGTTTTGTGATAGGTAAGACGGTCTTACCCGGCGCTCGTCGGGCCGCGAACCCAAGAGCAACATTTTAAGCCGTTCCTACCCCACAGTCGGTTCGCAATGGAGGAGCGCACCCAGGCCTACCTGCGCGGGCGGTTCGGCGACTACTACCGCCGCGCGGAGGTCACCCTGCCGCCCGACGCCGACGCGCGCGAGTGGGGCTACATCCCCTGGACTCCGGGCCCGGAGACGACGATGGTCCGGCACCGCTCCCTGCTCTCGCTGGGCGACCTCGGCGAGTTCCTGGCGCGCGAGCGCCCCCAGCACGTCTACTTCTCCGCCGGTCGCTACGAAGATCCCGGCGCGGGAACGATGGCGGAGAAGCGCTGGATCGACTCCGATCTGGTCTTCGACCTCGACGCCGACCACCTCCCGGCGGTTACCCTCGGCGAGGACTCCTACGCCGAGATGCTCGCGAAGTGCAAGGAGAGCCTCTACAGCCTGCTCGACTTCCTCGAGGCGGACTTCGGCTTCGAGGACCTGACCGTCTGCTTCTCGGGCGGCCGTGGCTACCACGTTCACGTCCGCGACGAGGCGGTCCGCCCGCTCCGGAGCGACCAGCGCCGCGAGATCGTCGACTACGTCCGCGGGACCGGCCTGGAGTTCGAGGCCGTGGTCGAGCGGGAGCTGGTCGGCGGCACCGCCGGCCGGAAGAGCCCCGCGGCCAAGGAGAGCCTGCCGACCGACGGCGGGTGGGGCCGGCGCGCACACCGGTATCTCAACTCGTTCGTCGACGACCTCGCCGACGTGGACGAGGCGGCCGCAGTCGAGCGTGTGAGGGAGTTCGACGGCTTCGGCGAGAAGAAGGCCCGCGCGGCGGTCACCGCCGCCCGGAGCAACCGCGAGCAGATCGCCGCAGGAAACATCGACGTCCACCCCGCGTTCAAGCGCCTCGCCCACACGCTCCTGGAGGAGGTCGCCGCGGCCGAGCACGCGCACATCGACGAGCCGGTGACGACCGACACGAACCGGCTCATCCGCCTCCCCGGGAGCCTCCACGGTGGAAGCGGGTTGGCGGTGACGCGGGTGACCCGTGAGGACCTGGACGCGTTCGACCCGCTCGTGGACGCCGTCCCCGAGACGTTCCAGAGCCACGAGATCACCGTCGAGGTCGAGCGCGGGGCGACCCTGGAGTTCCTGGGGGAAACGTTTACGGTGGAGCCAGGAAAGGCTAGCCTACCGGAGTACGCGGCTATCTTCCTGATGGCGCGCGGTCAGGCCGAGAAGGGGAAAGAATGAATCTCGACGAACTACGGGCCGTCCAGAACGGGGAACGCGCGACCGACAGCCTGCAGGCGCTGCGGGACTCCTTCTACGTCGACGTCGCCGACTACGTCGAGAGCCTGCGCGAGGAGCGCGCGAGCCACGCCGAGTCCGCGGCCGACCCGTTCGCCGACCCAGAGGTGAGCCGGCTCACCGACGAGATCGAGATGGCAGAGCAGGTCGCGGAGGCCATCTACGAGCGCCGCGTCGGCAAGATCGTAAAGCAGGCCAGCCTCGCGGCGGCGGGCATGGACGGCGACACCGAGGGACTGACCGGGGAGGAACAACAGCTCCACGACGACCTCGTCGCGCGCATCGAGGAGAACAAGGGCCACGTCCTCGACGTGCTGGCGGGCGAGGCCGTCACCACCCAGGGTGCGACGGGACCCGGCGACGAACGCGACACCACTGGCACGGGCACCGACCGGGACCCGGTGTCGCCGGGCGACGTCCCGCCCGAGGCGGAACAGGCGGCGGGGACCGGCCAGCAGGCCGGGTCGAGTACCCCCACGGACGACTCGCCGGGCGTCGACGCCGCGGACCTGATGGGCGACACCCCCTCCACGGGCGAGTCGACGGCCGCCAACGCGCAGTCGACACCAGACGACTCAGCGGCCGCCGCTGACGACGCGGCGGCCCGCGACGACGGCCGACCGACTGACGACCCGGCCGCCGGCGCGGCGGGCGAACCCGCGCCCGACCGGTCGACAGAGCGCGAGACCGTGCGCATCACCCGCGACGTCGGCGAGATATTCGGCGTCGACGAGCACGTCTACACCCTCGAGTCCGACGACGTGGTCACGCTCCCCGCCGAGAACGCCGCGCCATTGCTGGAGCGCGAGGCGGCGGAGAAACTGGAGTAGCGAGTTGGCGTAGCGAGCCGATTCTGAAAAACGGAGAGCTGGAGATCGTCCCGTCGAGCGCGCGCCTACTGGAAGGTCCGGCCGACCTCGATGCGCTCCTGCTCGGTCTCGGGCTTGCGGAACTGCTCTTCGATCTCCTCGTAGCGGCGGCGGACGTCCTCGTCGACGCTCGGCGTGACCTCCTCTAAGGCCTGCTCGAAGTGCTCGGCGGTGATGCGGACGTTGCCGACCGACTTCGGGGCCTCCTCTGCCGAGACGGTGCCGATGAACTCGCGGGTCGCGGCCATCGACGCCTCGCGGCAGACCGCCTCGATGTCCGCGCCGACGTAGCCCTCCGTGTCGTGGGCCAGCGCATCGAGGTCGACGTCGTCTGCCAGTGGCTTGTTCCGGGTGTGGACCTCGAAGATGGCGCGGCGGGCGTCCCCGTCCGGGACGGGGACGTGGACGTGGCGGTCCAGGCGGCCCGGCCGGAGCAGGGCGCTGTCGATGAGGTCGGGGCGGTTGGTCGTGGCGACGACCACGACGTCCTCCAGCTCCTCGAGGCCGTCCAGCTCGGTCAACAGCTGGGAGACGACGCGCTCGCCGACGCCGGAGTCGCCCGTGGTGCGCCCGCGCTCGCCCGCGATGGAGTCGATCTCGTCGAAGAAGATGACCGTCGGGGCGTTCTCGCGCGCCTTGGAGAACACCTCGCGGACGCCCTTCTCGGACTCGCCGACCCACTTCGAGAGCAGTTCGGGACCCTTGATGGAGATGAAGTTGCTCTCGGCCTCGTTGGCGACGGCCTTCGCCAGCAGGGTCTTGCCCGTGCCCGGCGGGCCGTAGAGCAGCACGCCCTTGGCGGCCTGGAGGTCCATCTCCCGGAAGATCTCGGGGTACTCGAGGGGCCACTGGATGGTCTCGCGCAGGCGCTCTTTGGTGTCCTCGAGGCCGCCCACGTCGTTCCAGGTGACGTCCGGGACCTCGACGAACACTTCGCGGAGCGCCGAGGGCTCGATGCCCTTCAGCGCCTCCTTGAAGTCGTTCTCGGTGACCTGCAGCGCCTCGAGGACGTCGGCGTCGATCTCCTGGGCCTCGAGGTCTATCTCGGGCCGGATGCGCCGGAGCGCATTCATCGCCGACTCCTTGGCGAGGCTCTCGATGTCCGCGCCGACGAAGCCGTGCGTGCTCTCGGCGAACTGGTCCAGGTCGACGCCGTCCGCCAGCGGCATCCCGCGGGTGTGGACCTGCAGGATCTCCTTGCGGCCCTCCTTGTCGGGCACGCCGATCTCGATCTCGCGGTCGAAGCGACCGCCGCGGCGGAGCGCCGGGTCGATGGCGCCGACGCGGTTGGTCGCTGCGATGACGATGACGTCGCCGCGCTCCTCCAGGCCGTCCATCAGCGAGAGCAGCTGGGCGACGACCCGGCGCTCGACGTCGCCTGTGGTCTCGCCGCGCTTGGGCGCGATGGAGTCGAGTTCGTCGATGAAGACGATGGCCGGCGCGTTCTGCTCGGCCTCGTCGAACACCTCGCGGAGCTTCTCCTCCGACTCGCCGTAGTACTTCGACATGATCTCCGGGCCGGAGATGGTCTGGAAGTTGGCGTCGATCTCGTTGGCGACGGCCTTGGCGATGAGCGTCTTGCCCGTGCCCGGCGGGCCGTGGAGCAACACGCCCTTCGGCGGCTCGATGCCGAGCTGCTGGAACAGCTCCGGGTGGCGCATCGGGAGCTCGATCATCTCCCGGACCTGCTCTAGCTCGCTGTCGAGGCCGCCGATGTCCTCGTAGGTGACGCTGGGCGTGGGGCGCTCGCCCTCGACCCCGGCGCGGATGTCCTCGGCGGGGCGCTCGCTCAGCTCGATCTCGGTCGAGTCGGTGACGACCACCGTGCCCGTGGGGTCGGTGTCGGCCACCTTCAGCGGGACCTGCTGGCCCGAGATGGCGCCGATGCCCCCGAACCCGAAGGAGAAGGGCACGGTCTGGCCCTTCGTGACGGGCCGGCCGCTCAGCCGGTCGCGGATGAGCCGCGTGATGTCGCCGCTCACCCGGATGTTGCCCGGGAGCGCGAGCGTGACGGCCGTGGCCGGCTTGATGTCGGCCTTCTCGACCTCGACGCGGTCGTCGATGCCGACGTCGGCCTCCTGGCGGAGCCGCCCGTCGATGCGGATGACGTTCTGGCCCTCGTCCTCGGGGTAGCCGGGCCAGACGCGGGCCACGGCGCGGCCCTGCCCTTTGCCCTCGATGACGATGTAGTCACCGTTCTCCAGGTCCAGCTTGCGGAGCGCCTCGCGGTCGATGGCGGCGAGTCCGCGCCCCGCGTCCTTCTGCTTGAGCGGCTTGACGGTGAGCTTCATTGTCTCACCTCGATGGTGAGGACGCCGTTGTGCATAAACGCTTGCGAGTCCCCGGCAGGGAGCTCGATCTCGTGCAGGTGTTCGCGGCCCTCGTGCTCGAACACGACGATGGCCGTCCCGTCGAGGAGGTCGACGGTCACGTCCTCGTCTTCGACGCCGAGGTCGGCGACGATGACGACGGCGTCTTCGTACTCGTACTGGCGCAGGATGCGTCCGGTCCCGTCGACGAACTGTCTGAGACTCATTTGAACTAACCGTATGTTAGTCATCTCAATATATAAGTTTTCCGCTATAGAATCGAGAGACTGCGCGGGTGCGCGTGTGAACGGTCGAAAAGCAGTCCTGCGAACGCGAGCGTGCCGGCCGTCCCGAGCGCCACTCCCGAGAGCGCCGCACCCGAACGCGCCCGCGCTCCTGCGTGCACCAGTGTGCGCGCACGTTCGACTATCTCGTGGCGTCGGCGTGCCCGATTGGTCCGTGACCGGTCCGGCGACGCCGGCTGTCGCCGCGTCCGGGTCTTACTTGTAGCGTGCGCCCGAGGACGGCGCATGGAGCGGGTCAGCCACGACGGGCGGACGACGGCCTACGAGCGGATGGACCGGGGCGGGGACGGCGCCACCCTGCTCTGCGTGCACGGGAGCGGCGCCACCCACGCGCTGTGGAAGGCCCAGCTGGGGCGGCTCTCGACGGAGCGACCGGTCGTCTCGCTCGACCTGAGCGGCCACGGCGACTCGGAGGACGTCGGAACCGAGGTCGGACCGGACACCCTGGCGGCGTACGTCGATGACGTGCTCGCGGTCGCGCGCGCCGAGGGCGCGACCGTCCTCTGTGGCAACTCGCTCGGCGGCGCGGTGGTCCAGGCGCTCCTCCTGGAGCGCTCGTTCGACGCCGACGCGGCCGTCCTGGCCGGCTCCGGGGCGAAGCTCGCCGTCCACGAGGACATCCGCGAGTGGCTGGCGTCGGACTTCGACCGGGCCGTCTCCTTCCTCCACGGCGAGGACCTGCTCTTCCACGACCCGGACGCGCGCACCCTGGAGTTCTCCGAGGCCGCCATGCGCGCGGTCGGCCGGGCGGTCACCGAGCGGGACTTCCTCTCGTGTCACACCTTCGACGTGCGCGACCGCCTCTCCGAGATCGACGTCCCCACCTTCGCACTCACCGGCGAGTACGACGGGCTCACGCCGCCGACGTACCACGAGTACCTGGCCGAGCACGTCCCCGACGGCGGGTGGGCGACGGTCGACGACGCTGCCCACCTCTCGATGCTCGAAGAACCAGCGGGGTTCAACGCGGCGGTCAGCGACTTCCTGGCCGAGCGCGGGCTGTAGCGGGTGGACGCTGTCGGGTCGCACCGAGTAAACCGGGGTTAGGGCCACACCGGGGCAGTCGGCGGAGGTGGTCGAAGCTCCGATGAATCGCCGGAGGGCGATGACTTACAAAAACTTACAGAGAATTACAACGCCGTTCGCGGGGGCCAGCGGGCGCGACCGACCGAACTCCACCGGGATGGAAGCGACGGCGACGCCTGGACTCAACCCGGATGGAAGCGACGGCGACGCCTGGAGACGAGCCGAGTGCGAGCCAGCAGGAGAGAAACCGCGGTCGAGGTCGTCCCGGCTCTCCTCAGTAGAGGCCGTCCTGGCCCTCCTCAGTAGAGGCCGTCCTGGCCCTCCTCAGTAGAGGCCGTCCTGGACCTCCTCAGTAGAGGCCGTCCTGGCCCTCCTCAGTAGAGGCCGTCCAGCTCCTCGTCGTAGTGGCTGTGCTCGTCGGCCGGGAACGCACCGGACTCGACGGCGTCGAGGTAGTCGGAGACCGCGCGGTCCATCTCGCCGCGGACGTCGCCGAACTGGCGGGAGAACGGCGGCGACCACTCCCCGAGGCCGACGACGTCGTTGATGACGAGCACCTGGCCGTCGCAGTGCGGGCCTGCGCCGATGCCGATGGTCGGGATGTCGATGGCCTCGGTGACCTGGCGGGCGACGTTCGCGGGGACGTGTTCGAGGACGAGCGAGAACGCGCCCGCGGCCTCGTGCTCCCGCGCGAGGTCGAGCGTACGGGCGGCCTCGTCCCGGGTCGTCGCCTGGCGGGTGTAGCCACCGAGCTGGTTCACCCGCTGGGGGGTGAGGCCGAGGTGGGCCATCACCGGGATGCCCAGGTCGACCAGTCGCTCGGTCAGCCCGACGGTGTGCGGCCCGCTCTCGAGCTTGACGGCGTCGGCGTCGGCCTCCTTGAGCATCCGCCCGGCGTTCTCGATGCTCTCGGCCTCGTCCACGCCGAAGCTGAGGAAGGGCATGTCCGCGACGACGAGCGCCTCCTCGGTCGCCCGGGCCACCGCGGCCGTCCGGCTGGCGACCTCCTCGACCGACACCGGGAGTGTCGTGTCGTACCCGAGGACTGCGTTCCCCATGCTGTCCCCGACGAGGATGACGTCGGTGCCCGCCCGGTCCACGACCTCGGCGGTCGGCGCGTCGTACGCGGTCAGCATCGTGATGGGCTCCTCGCCGGCCTTCTCGTGGAGGGTCTTGACCGTGGTCGGCATACCCGAGCCTGGGCGGTCCAGGGTGTTAAACCTGCAGAAATCGGCACGGACAGCGAGTTGACTTTCCTAGATGGGGCGATTCTGTTCTGACCGGGCTGGATGTCGTCCCGAACAGCCGTACCGACCTCGGAAGCCCCACGTGACCCAGTCGCAGACTCTTCCGAACCCCTCCGTGACCCAGATGGAACCACCTCGAAAGCCCCCGGATGCTCGGCCCCTTTCATCCCCACCCTCCGCTGGTGCCTTACCTTCCGTGTGGGTGGGAGAAGGGGGGAGTCGAACGACTCGGGGCGTTCGAGGTGTTCCCAAAACCGGCGACCACCACGGGAAGAAAAGCGGAAACCCCCGAGGTGACTCCGAACAGCCGTGACGCCCTGAAACCGAAACACCATAGCACCGGGCACACGGAGCATCCGCCGTGGAGCCGGTCGAGACCTCTGACCCCGAGGGGACAGACTACGGCTGGGTCATGCAGACGACGTTCGTGCTCACTATCGTCGTCGGCGCACCCGTAGTGGCCGCGCTCTCCGTCTTCTACGAGCTCCCCACGTGGGCCGCGCGCGCCTCCTTCGCCGTCCGCGTCGGCGCCATCGTCTGGTTCGTCACCGCCGTCGCGGTCTTCCTCTACGCTCGACGACAGTGACCTGCGGCCTGAGCCCCCTGAATCGAGTAGAACGAACGGGCTACCGGTCGCCGGCGTACTCGAAGGCCGTGCCGGCCCGGCGGGCGGTCTCCGCGTCGCGTTCGGAGTCGCCGACGAACAGCACCCTGTCCGGAGCGGTGTCGAGTTCGCGGACGGCCGCGAGCAGCGGGGCGGGGTCGGGCTTCCGCGCGCCGACCGTGTCCCGGCCGACCACGGCGGAGACGTACCCGGCGAGGTCGTGTCGCGCGAGCGCGATGCGGACCGCGTCCTCGCAGTTCAGCGAGCAGACCCCGACCGGGCGGTCGCAGCCTGCGAGTTCGTCCGCACGCGGGAGGCGAACGGAGCGCTCCGCGCCCGCCCGCTCGTGGGCTGCGATGAGCGCGTCCACCTCGCAGCCCACCCCGACGTCCTCGGCGGCGTCGAGGAGCTCCCAGGCCGAGAGCGCGTCGGGGTCGACGTCCGCCGCGCGCAGTATCTCCCCGATCTCGTCCTCGACTGCCTCCCAGTCGACGACGAGACGGACTAGCGTGCCGTCGAGGTCGTAGACGACGGCGTCTCTGTTCTGCGTCACGGGAGAGCCGAGGAAGCGGAGCGTGTTAGGTCGTCCGGTGTTCAGGCCTCGACGTCGACGGCCGACTCGTCGGCCGCCACGTCGTCGAGGGTGGTCTGCTCGTCGCCGCCGCCCAGGCGCCGGACGACGAAGGTCGCGACGACCGAGAGCAGCACGCTCGCGCCCACGAGCGCGAGGACGCGGCGCGCGCCGCCGCGCCCGGCGGCCGACTCGTCGATCTCGTCGGCCGTCTCGGTCACGTCGGTGGGTTCCGCGTCGGTCTCGTCGGTCGCGCCGATGGCCCGGGGGCCGAACTGCGCGCCGTCGAAGTGGAGCTCGAAGAGGGTGAGTTTATCGAATGCCATACACGTCAATGACGCGAGACGAGATATTAGCCCTTCCGCGACAACTGGTATCGTGGGGACAGGCGACGTCGGTCGGACGACGTAACAGGAAGATTGACAGTCTGTCGGAGTGTCCGGTCGGCCGGGGTGACTGGGAGCTGATCAGTCGGGCGGAGTCGCCACCGGGAGCGCACGGGAAAATCGCCGTCGAACGACTCGGTCGTCCAATCTGCGTCGAACGACTCGGACAGTCAATCACCCTCGCCCGGTCCGGTCAGTCGAGGAGTTCGCGCGCGATGACCTCCTTCTGTATCTGGGAGGTGCCCTCGTAGATGGGCAGGACCTTCGAGTCGCGGTAGAACCGCTCGACGGGGAAGTCGGTCGTGTAGCCGTAGCCGCCGTGGATCTGGACGGCCTCGTTGGCGACGTCGACGGCGGCCTCGCTCGCGAAGTACTTCGCCATGCTGGCGGCCATGCGGTGGTCCTCGCCCGCGTCGGCCTTGCGGGCGGCGTCGCGGGTGAGCAGTCGGGCGGCCTGGAGCCGGGTCTGCATGTCCGCGAGCTTGTGCCGGATGGTCTGCATCGCAGAGAGCTTGCGGTCGAACTGCTCGCGCTCGTCCGCGTAGGTGAGCGCCGCGTCGAGGGCGGCCTGCCCCAGCCCGACCGACTGCGAGGCGATGCCGATGCGCCCCCCGGTGAGGATGTGGAAGGCGGCCGAGAGCCCCTCCCCGACCGGCGTCAGGCGCGCGTCCGCGGGGATGCGCGCGTCCTCGAACACCAGTGTCGTCGTGTCGCTCGCGCGCAGCCCGAGTTTCTCCTCCTTCTTGCCGACCGAGAGCCCGTCGGTGTCCTTCGGGACGACGAACTGGGTGACCGTGTCAGAGTCGTCGCGGTCCGTCTTCGCGAAGAGGACGACGACGTCCGAGCGCTCGCCGTTGGTTATCCACTGCTTCGTGCCGTTGACGACGTACTCGTCGCCCTCGGGGCGGGCCTCGGTGGTCATGGCCGCGGGGTTCGACCCGGCCTCCGGCTCGGAGAGGGCGAATGCGCCGACGGGGCGGCCGGTCGCCATGTCGGGCAGCCATCGCTCCCGCTGGGTCTCGTCGCCGAACTCGGCCAGACAGGAGGTGGCCAGGCAGTGGACCGAGAGCGCCGTCGCGACGGCGAGGCTCCCGCGGGCGACCGCCTCGTTGACGACGCTGTAGGTCAGGCTGTCCACGGCGAGCCCGCCGTACGCCTCGGGGACCGTCATCGCCGTCAGGTCGAGGGCGGCGAGCTCGTCCCAGGCGTCCTCGGGGAACGTCTCCGCCCGGTCGCACTCGCGGGCCGTGGGGCGGATCACGTCGTCGACCACCTCGCCGACGACCCGCTCGATTGCCCTCTGCTCCGCCGTGAGTTCCATGTCTCGACGTTCGAGGCCCACCACAAAAATACGTCGAGACCGGCCCCATATCATAATTCTGACTGGACAGTACGCGGCAAAATAAGTTATGTACCCCTAACTACGTGCCAGTTGTATGCGGCGTACATTTGCGGCGGTAGTCGTCGTGCTCGCACTCCTGTCCGCGAGCGTGGCGCCCGTCGCGGCCCAGCCGAAGATGGTCACGCTGACAGTGTCGGTCGTCGACCAGGGCGGCAACCCGGTCGGCGACGTCACGCTCCACGCGACCTGGTCAAACGGGTCGACCGAGCGGACGACCGCCAGCAACGGCAAGGCCTTCGTGGACGTCCCGAAGGGCGCCGACGTCTCCATCACGGTCAGCCATCCCGACTACGTCCGGAACTCCCCGTACACCCTGCAGGACGCGAGCGAGCGGGACGTGACGGTCCGCGTCGCCAGGAAGGGGTCGCTCGCCGTCTCGGTCGACGACAGCGACGGGGCGGTCTCCGGCGCCCAGGTGACCGTCAGTCAGGGCGGGACCGTCGTCAGCCAGGGCGAGACGGCCGCCGACGGCAGCTACCGCACCGGCGACATCGAGCAGGGGAGCTACACGGTGGCGGTCTCGAAGCCCGGCTACTACCACGAGTCCCAGAAGGTCACCGTCGACGGCGACGTCCAGCAGTCCATCTCCCTGCGGAGCGGGTCGGTCGTCCTGGAGTTCTCGGTCGTCGACGACCACTACGAGCAGGCCGGGCCCGTCGGCAACGCCAGCATCCGGGTCGGGTCGGTCGGCACGGTCAACACGCTGGAGAACGGCGAGGCGACCGCCCGCGTGCCGGTGAACACCGCCCTCCAGATACGGACGAGCAAGCCCGACTACCGGACGACGACGACGGACCTCCAGGTCGGCGAGTCGGACCGGCAGGTGAACCTCACCATCAGTCGCACCCCGACGCTGACCCTGAACGCGACGAGTCGGCGCGTGGTCGCCGGCGAGCGGGTCAGCATCACGCTGATGGACGCCTACGGCGACCCCGCGGCCGGTGCGGCGGTCCTCCTCGACGGGAACGAGGTCGGCCAGACGAACGACAACGGCGAGTTCGCCCCGCAGATCCCGGACGCCGGGAACCACACGCTCCAGGCGCGGAAGGGCGATGTCGCCTCCAACGAGGTGGTCGTCGAGGCCATCTCGGACGCCGCGTCGAAGGGGACGACGACGCAGACCACGACCGAGGCGACGACTGCCACGACCACGCAGCCCACGACCACCCAGGAGACCACCGCGACCGGGCTCCGCGGGTTCACGATGATCGTCACGGGCATCGCGGTCCTGCTCGTGGCGCTCGCGCTCCTCGCCTGGTGGCGGAGATAACCCCACTCGCTCTCCCCGTCTTCGGCAATCGCGGGTAGCCCCGTTCGACTGATTCGCGACGACCGCCGGGAGCCTCGGCCGACGGCGTCTACGCCGACCGCAGGTAGTCGACCACGGCGTCAGGGTCGGCGTCCATGCCGCCGCCCTGCGCGAACGTCGGACTGCCCCCGCCACCCCCTCCGAACTCGTCGGTCACGTCGGCGACGACCTCGTTCGCGTCGGGGTCGCCGCCGGTCGCCACGACGACGAACGCGCGACCGTCGCGCCCGCAGAGCGCCACGACGTCGGCGACGTCCCCGACCGCGGCCTGCGCCCGCTCGCTCACCTCGTTCGGCCCGAAGCCGTCGACGGGCCCGACGAGCCAGGACTGCCCCGCCCGCTCGACCCGATCCACACCGGCGAGCCGCGCGTCGAGCACCTCGGCCCGCAGGTCGTCGAGGTCGGCCTGGAGGGCGGCGTTCTCCTCGCGGAGCCGCGAGGCGACCTCGGGGAGGTCCGTCACGCCGGTCTCCAGGGTCGCTGCCGCCTCCGTGGCCGCGCGGCGCTCCGCGGCGCGGCGCTCGATGGCCACCGGACCGACCGCGAACTCGACGCGGGTCATCCCCTCGCCGGGGTTCGAGCGGTCGAGCAGCGTCACGGGACCGATCTCGCGCGTGTTCCGGACGTGGGTCCCGCCGCAGGCCGCCACGTCCCAGCCCTCGATCTCCACGACGCGGACGGTCTCGGACTCGCTGAAGACCCCCTCCTCGGTTGCGACGTTGAACGCGATCTCCTCGCGGTCGAGAGCGTCGTCCTTCGGGACCGACTCCCAGGTGACCGGGACCGACTCCCAGACCGCCCGGTTGACCAGCCGTTCGAGTTCGACGAGCGACCCGTCGTCCACGTCGGTCGTCGTCTCGAAGTCCACGCGCACCTTCTCGTCGTCGATGCCGAAGCCCCCGTAGCCCAGGTCGCAGAGGACCCGCCGCCCGGCTCCGTAGAGCAGGTGGCTGGCGGTGTGGGCGCACATTAGGTACGTCCGGTACGCCTCGTCCACCTGGCCGGCGACTGTCTCGCCCGGTTCGACGGCGGGTGGCTCGGCGAGCGTGTGGGCGACCTCGCCGGCTTCCTTCTGCACGTCGACGACCGGGACGCCGGCCAGGGTTCCTCTGTCGGCCGGCTGGCCGCCGCCCTCGGCGTAGAAGTAGGTGCGATCGAGGGTGACCACGCGGTCGTCGACGGACGCGACCGTCGCCTCGAACGACGTGGTGTAGGGCTCGTCGGGGGCGCGATAGTCGGTCATCACTCTCCCGCAGGGCGCGGCGCGAAAAAAGCCCACCGCTCGGACGGAATGGTGCCCGCGGGCAGCGCCCGCAGTGTGCCCGCACGAAGCGTCGGCAGTGGCCGCCCAGACGGCGGTGACTGCCAAGAAGAGGGGCCGGTCGCTCGACTCTAGTGGCTCTCGGCCAGCTCCAGGTCGAGGCGCTTCTCGAGCGCGAAGATGACCGAACCGCCCACGTTCGCCTGGTTCGCCCGGCCCTGCTCGATGGCGAGGAGGTCGTTTTCGTCCACGTCGAGTTCGGCGGCGAGCTCCTCGCGCTGGAGCCCCGCGTCCTGCCGGGCGTCGGTCACGCGCTTCCCGTAGTCGGAGACGAGGTAGGGGAGGCGGTCGCGCTCGTAGTCGGTGCCCTCCTCCTCCCAGTGGGTCGAGTCGCCCGTCACCGCGTCCCGTGCCCGGGCGACGTTCCGGGCCGCCTGGCGTTTGCGGTCCCGGTCCCGGTCGGCATCCCTCTCGCGCTGCTCGCCAGGCGTAGTCGAGTCGCTGTGCGGAGCGCAGTCCGGACAGACCCGTAGCTGAGCCCCCGCGACGTTCGCGTCCCGGAGGTCGTCGGCAGGCGTGCCACAGAGCTCGCACGTGCGCCCGCCGCCGCCGTCGGACGCGCCGCCTGTCGAGTACTTGGCCATACCGGGTTCCTATGCGCACACGACATTTCAATAGCTCGGTTCTCGGAACCGGCAGGTCGGCGACCGGCCCCGTCGACGCCTCAGTCCTGGTCGTCGGAGCCGAGCAGGTCGTCGAAGCGTTCGTAGGTGTTGATGGTCACGCCCTCGTCGGTCACGACGGCGACCGTGACGCCGTTGCCGGAGGCGGTGTCTCGCTCGACCGCGCTCCGGACCGCTTTCGCGGCGACGACCGCAGCCTCGTCGGTCGTGAGGTCCTCGCGGTACTCGGACTCGAGGAGCCCCAGGGCGAACGGCAGCCCGCTGCCCGAGGCGGTGTAGTCGTCGCGGAGCACGCTCCCCGCGGGGTCGAGGCTGTAGACGTATTGACCCTCGTCGTCCACGCCGGCGAGGACGGGGGCGACGATGGAGAAGCCGCCGCCCCGGAGGAAGTTCGCAGCGATGGTCGAGAGCGCGGGGATGGACATCTCGGTCCCCCGGCGGGTCTCGTAGAGGCTGACCTCGGCGCGGAGGTTCTCGACGAGCGCCTGGGCGCCCCCGACGTCGCCGACGAGCGTGAGCACGGCGTGGGGGTGTATCTGCTCTATCTTCTGGACCTGCTTGTGCGCGACGACGGCGCTGCCGAGGCTGGCCCGGCGGTCAGCGGCCACGACGACCCCGTCCGTGGCCGTCACTCCGACGACGGTCGTCCCGGTCTTCAGCGTCTGGTCGTCGGCCCCACCGGCGGTGTTGTCTGTCGGCGTCATCCGTTGGTTCGAGAACGAGAGCGACGGCCTTGTGGATGTCGGTCCGCGCAGGTACTGGACTGTCACCACCACTGTCGGTACGGGCGGTGGGCCGTCACCACCTGCGTCGATACGGTAGCGAGACGGCCCGCTCGGCGAGCGGTCCCGACAGAAGTTGTGCGTGGGTGATGTCCGCGAGGAATCACCCGCATCCTGTGGCTCGCGCCAGACGATGCGTGGGACCGGATTTGAACCGGCGGACCCCTACGGGACAGCGCCCTCAACGCTGCGCCGTTGGCCTGGCTTGGCTACCCACGCTCGTCGCGTCTCTGCGCAGTCGCCCCTTTCGCACGCCTGGCTAAAAGCCCTTTCATTTCGGTCCCCTTGGGGGTCGCGGGCAGACGGTTTATCGGGTCGGCCGCCCAACGGCCGACCGATGGAACTCCAGGCCCGGAACCACGTCCCGGCGCTCACCGCGCTCCTGACCGTCGTCTCCCTGGCCCTCGTCTTCGGCGCGGTGCTCCGCGCCATCCCGACGGCGGTCCTGCCTCGCGCCCCCCACTCGGTGCTCGCGGCCATCCCACACGTCAACGCTCTCCTCAGCGTCGTCGCCATCGCCGTCATCCTCGTGGGCTGGCGGGCGATTCGTCGGGGGAACGTCGCCCGTCACCGCGCGTCGATGGTCTCGGCACTGGTGCTCTTCGCGCTCTTCTTACTGCTCTACCTCTACCGGGTCGCCCTCGTGGGGCCGTCGTCGTTCGAGGGACCGCGCGCGGTCTACCGGTTCGTCTACCTGCCGGTGCTCGCCGTCCACATGCTGCTGGCCGTGGTCTGCATTCCCCTCCTGTACTACGTCCTCCTGCTCGCCGCGACCCGGCCGGTCGCGGAGATCCCCCTGACCCGCCATCCCGCGGTCGGGCCGGTCGCCGCCTCGCTGTGGCTCGTCTCCTTCGGCCTCGGCGTCGTGACCTACCTCCTGCTCTACGTCGTCTACGCCTGAGTCGTGGTCGCCCGGGACCGGGTCAGTCGTCTGCGATGACCGGGCGCTCGACGTCCCGGTCGCGCTCCTCGCCCTCTATGTCGTAGGGGTAGGCACCGGAGACACACCCCAGGCAGAGGTCGGCGCGGGCCTTCCCGATGGCCTCGGCGACGGCGTCGATGGAGAGGTAGGAGAGGGAGTCGGCCTCGATCTCCGCGCGGATGTCCTCGACGGAGAGCGCCGAGGCGATCAGCTCCTCGCGGGTGGCCATGTTGATGCCCATGTAGCAGGGGGCGACGATGGGCGGTGCGCCGATTCGCATGTGGACCTCCTCGGCGCCGACGTCCTTGAGCAGGCCGACGAGCTGGCGGGAGGTAGTCCCCCGGACGATGGAGTCGTCGACGAGCGTCACCGTCTTGCCCGCGACCGTGGACTTGATGGGGTTGAGCTTGAGCCGCACCGCGCGCTCGCGGGCCTCCTGGGTCGGCATGATGAAGGTGCGACCGACGTAGCGGTTCTTCATCAGGCCCTCGGCGAACTCCACGGTCGCACCGTCCTCGTTCGCGGCCTCGGCGTAGCCGCTGGCGAAGGCGCGTCCCGAGTCCGGGACCGGCATCACCACGTCCGTGTCGACGCCGCTCTCCGCCCAGAGCTCGCGGCCGAGCGCCCGGCGCACCTCGTAGACGAGCTCGCCGTCGATGACGCTGTCCGGGCGGGCGAAGTAGACGTACTCGAAAAAGCAGTGGGCGCTGTGCTCGGGGTCGAACAGCTGGTAGCTGTCGAAGCCGGTGCCGTCCTCGTGGAGGACGACCAGCTCGCCCGGTTTCACGTCGCGCACGAGCGTGCCGTCGAGCGTGTCGATGGCGGCGCTCTCGGAGGCGAGGATGTAGCCGTCGTCGAGCTCCCCGATGACGAGCGGGCGGTTGCCCTCGGGGTCGCGGACGCCCAGCACGGTCTCGTCGTGCATGATGGTCAGGGAGTAAGAGCCGTGGAGCCGCTCCATCGTGCGCTTGACCGCCCGGACGAGGTCCGCCTCCAGGAGGTTCCGCGCCAGGTCGTGGGCGATGACCTCGGTGTCGCCGTCGGAGGTGAAGGCGTGGCCGAGGCCGCCGAGCTGGTCGCGGATCTCGTCGGCGTTCACGAGGTTGCCGTTGTGCGAGAGCGCGAGCGACCCGCTCTTGAAGGAGACGGTGAAGGGCTGGGCGCAGGACGTATCGACGCTGCCGGCGGTCGGGTAGCGCACGTGGCCGATGCCCGAGTGCCCCGCGAGCCCCGCGACGTCGGCCTGGTCGAACGCGTCCCCGACAAGCCCCATCTCGACGTGCTCGTGCTGCTGGAAGCCGTCGTGCGTGACGATGCCCGCTGACTCCTGGCCCCGGTGCTGGAGGGCGTACAGCGCGTAGTAGAGCGGGAGCGACGCGTCGCGGTCGGCAAAGGAGAGACCGACGACGCCGCACTTCTCGGTGGGTTTCTCGGGGGCCGCGGCCTGGAGATCCCGCCTGGAGTCCATGCCCGCACGTGTGACGCGGAGGGGTAAAAACCCCCGCATTTGTGTGCTAAACGCCGCTCCCGGGGCCGGATATATGCACGTCCGTGGATACTGACCGCCCGCCTGGGTTTCGGAAATTATTACTTCGGGAGTGGTGACTTTCGCGTATGTCTCCGTCACCCGACGGCCTCGGGGCGGCCTCGGGCCACGCGTCGACTGCCTCCCGCGACCCCGTGGCGGCCACCCGGTCGGCCGCCGTCTGGACGCGGGAGCAGGCCAGCCACCTCCGGCGGGCCTCGGCCACGGACGCCCCTATCGTCTACCCCCCGATGACGGAGCGCGACCCGGCCCACCACGTCTGGGACACCTGGTTCCTCCGCGACCGGAGCGGCGCCATCGCGGACCTCGACGGCTGGCGGGTCGCCTTCAGCCTCACCGCACCGGCCGACCTCCTCCCCGGGAAGCGCCACGACGTCGCCACCATCCGGTACTACTACACCTGCGACGGCCGCGACTGGCACCCCGGAGGGTGTGTCTTCGACCCCGAACGCTCCCTCGGCAGCAGGCAGTGGGCCGGCAGCGCCCTCCTCGACGGCGGCGAGCTGTACCTCTACTACACCGCCGCCGGTCGCGCCGGCGAGGCCGAACTCACCTACGAGCAGCGCCTGGCGGCCGCCCACGGTGGCAGTGTCCGTGCGGGCGCTGACGGCGTCCACCTCGACGGCCCCTGGACCCACGACGTCCTCCTCGCGGCCGACGGCGACGTCTACCAGACTGCCGCCCAGTCCCAGCCGGGCCACGTCTACACCTTCCGGGACCCCTGGTTGTTCACCGACCCGGCGACGGGCCACAGCTACCTCCTCTTCGAGGCGAACACGAACCGCCCCGATCGCTCGGACGACCCCGACGTCGCGGCCCACGACGGCTGCGTCGGCCTCGCCGAGTCCCCGACCGGCGACCCCCTCGAGTGGGAGCGTCGCCCGCCCATCCTCGACGCCGTCGGCGTCAACCAGGAGCTCGAACGGCCCCACGTCGTCGTCCGCGACGGCCGCTACCACCTGTTCGTCTCCAGCCACGAGTTCACCTTCGCTCCGGGCCTCCCCCGCGTCGAGGGGCTGTTCGGCTTCGTCGCCGACGACCTCGCCGGCGACTACCGGCCGCTCAACGACTCGGGGCTCGTCGTCGCCAACCCCGCGAACGCCCCGTACCAGTGCTACTCGTGGGTCGTGACCACGCACGACGAGGAGCTCCTCGCCCACGCCTTCTTCAACTACCACGACCTCGCGGGCCGGGACCTCGACGCCGTCGCCGACCTCCCCGCGCGCCGGCAGTTCGAGACCTTCGGCGGCACCCCCGCGCCCACGCTCCGGGTCGGCCTCGACGGCGACCGGACCTGGATCCGCGGCCGCCTCGAACACGGCCGGCTCCCCCTGCCGGGCGAGTCGCTCGGGGACCCGACGTGGGAGCGCCGGCCCGACCGCCACCGCGGCCCGGGCGGCGTCTACTGACCGCTACCGGTCGGGTGACCACGCCCCCGCGAGTGGCCACACCGCCACCTCCTCGACGACCGCCTCCCCGCCGACGCCTCGGAGGCGGACCCCCGTCGCGTCCGGGCTGGTGGGGTAGACGCGGCTCGTCAGCACCTCGCGGTCGTCGGCGAACACCTCCACCACCGACCCGTCGACGAACACGCGCAGCGAGAGCGCGTCGTCGGCGGCGACGGGCGCCGGCATGGCCTGGCGGTCGGCCGCGACCCGCGGGTCGTCGCTGCTGGCCTCGCGGTCGACGACGACCTCGCCGTCGCGGGTCCAGCACACCGGCGTCCGCTCGTGGCCGTCCGTCGCCTCGAGGACGACGAGTTCGAAGGCGTCAGCGTCGCCGAGGCGGACGGTGAGGCCGAGTTCGAGGGCCCGCCCCGCCGGTTCGAGGGGGACGCCCGCCTCGTCCACCCCGAGGTCGCGCCGACGCGTCTCTGCCCCCCGGAGCGCCGAGAGCTCCCGGGCGGGGCGCTGGCGCAGGCTGTCGTCGTCGCCCAGCGAGAGCTCCCGGGGCAGGCCGAGGGCGCCCGACCACCCGGCGTCCCACTGCGCCTCCGGGGGGCGGGCCTCCGGGAGCCAGCCGAACGTGAGCACGCGTCCGTCGTCGGTCCGCAGGCTCTGCGGGGCGTAGAAGTCGCCGTGGTCGAGCAGGCCGTCCGCCGCCGCCGGGTCGCGCTCGAAGGCCCCGTCCGCGACGCGGCCGAGGAAGTACGGGACGCCGGCGTAGTCCGAGACGTGGAGGAGGCTGCGGTCGCCGAGGTCGAGGAGCTCCGGGCACTCCCACATCTCGCCGGCCCCCGCCCAGTCGCCGACCAGGAACGGCCCGTGGAACTCCCACTCGACGAGGTCGTCGCTCGCGTAGTGGAGGGCGGCCCCACCGACGTCCGCGACGCCGGAGCCGACGAGCTGGTGCCACGTCTCGCCCTCGCGCCACACGCAGTGGTCGCGGAACTCGGCCCGCCAGTGTTCGGTCTCGAGGACGTCGAGCGCGTCGGGCGCGTCGTCGATGACGGGGTTCGCGCCGTGCTTCTCCCACCGGCGGAGTCCGGGGTCCGGGCTGGTCGCGAGACACGGGAGCTGGACGCGACCGTCGCCGCCCGTGTAGACGACGGTCGGGATGCCGTCGTCGTCGACCAGGCACCCGGACCAGCACCCGTCCCGGTCCGGGCCGCCGGGGTCCGGGGCGAGCGCGACCGGCTCGTCGTGCCAGTGGACGAGGTCGTCGCTGACCGCGTGGCCCCAGTGGATGCAGCCGTGGTACGGGCCGCCGGGGTTGTACTGGTAGAAGACGTGATAGCGGCCGTTCCACCGGCAGACGCCGTTCGGGTCGTTGAGCCAGTTCGCGGGCGGGGTGACGTGCCAGGACGGTCGGTGCGGGTCGGCGGCGAGCGAGTCGCGGAGCGCCGTGAGGTCCGCACCGGTCCGGGGGCGAGCGGGCAGCGGGTCGTCGGCCACGAGGAGGCGGAGGGCGTTCCGGAGCAGGGTGTCGCGAGCGCCGTGCTCGTGGCTGTCGCCGTCGAATCCGACGCCCGTGCCGACGGAGAGGACGGCGCCCCCGTCGTGGCTCCAGGCGACGACCCCCGCGTGGTGTGGACAGTCCTCGGCCCCGACCCGGGTCGCCGCGAGCACCTCGCCGTCCCGGGGAAGCGCCCGCTCGTACCTGGCGTAGGGCGCACCGGTCCCGGGGGGGACGGTGTGGACGCGGAGGCCGTCGAACCAGGCGAAGAGGTCGTGGTCGGCGTGGACGCGCTTGACGAGGAGGCCGGTCGGGTCGCGGCCGCCGTCGTGGCCGACGACGTCCGGTGCCACCTCGTCGACGCCGAGGGCCGCCACCGCGGCGGCGGCGCGCCCGGTGAGGAGGAGGTGTCCGCCGGCGGCCCGATGGTCCCTGACGCGGTCGGCGACGCTCTCGTAGGCCGCCACGTCCGGAAGGGGATCAGCCCGGTGCCACCAGACGACTTCGGGCCACTCGCCGTGCCAGTCGACGCGCACGCTCTCGAACCCGGCGTCGCTCGCCCACGCCCGCGCCGCAGCGGGGCCGGACGCGGCCCCCGCCCACTCGATCGCCGTCTCCGCCTCGCTCGTCGTCGGGTGCCCGCCGAGCACGCCGACGACGTCGCGTCTCTCGCTCATACGGGGCGTTCTCCGGTCCGGTTAATTAATCGTACTGAACGGGGCAGCGGCTCGCGGGACTGAGGTCTCGCGAGCGGAGAATCGGGGTTACTCGCCCTGCTTGGTCTGCCAGGCGTACTCGCGACGCTTCGCCGACTTGCCGAAGCCACAGGCAGAACAGACCTTCGTGCGCACGTGGTAGGACTTCTCGCCGCAGCGGCGGCACTTGACGTGCGTGGTCTTGTTCTTCTTCCCCTGGCTCGGAGTTCCTGCCCCGGTCATGTTCGTATGGTGACGACGTTGTCGCCCCGTATAACGGTTGTGTCTTCGATCGAGGTCAGGTCCAGCTCGCCCATCGTCGCCTCGTCCGGCTCCAGGGGCGTCGCCGCCTCCAGCACCAGGTTCATGTGCTGGTCGTAGCCGGCGAGCACGCCGTGATACTCCTCCCCGTCCTTGAGACGTACTGTGACCGTCTCCTCGAGGGCCTCCTCGAGTACGTCGAGTGGTCGCCCGCTCATACCACAGACGGCACCCGAGAAGCGCTTAAACGTACCGGAACGCGGACTGTTGAACGAGCAGTGCCGGATGACGGTGACGGCGGCGTGACGGGCGACGGCGCGGCGATCGGGATACCTCCGGAAACCGGCTGCCACATCGGCCACGAACGACCCCGCCACAACGGCTAAGGGCGTCGTCGTCGAACGGTGAACCATGGGGATTCTCGAAGTACACCTCCACGAACCGGACTTCAACTTCGCACCGAGCGTCGGGGGGAAGGGGAGCGAGACCGTAGAGGAGTTCGCGGAGAGCGTCGCGGAGACCGCACCCGAGACCGAATCCGAGGCCACCGACTCGAACGGCGGCGGCCGCCTCGCCGCGATCATCGGCCTGCTCGCCCTGATCGGCATCGCTCTCGCCGTCCGGCGGTTCCGGGGCGGGCGGGCCGGGAAGGCGGGCGAGCCCCAGGAGCAGGAGTACGAGGAGCGCGCGAGCACGTAGGCCGAAGGCAAGAATTTTGTCCGCTGGACCACAACGGAATGTAGAATGGGTATCTACGAGAGCGTCCGGGCCATCGCCGGGACGTCCGGCGAGGGCGCGATAGACTGGCAGGCCGTCGCGACCGCGGCGAAGGCGGCCGTCGAGCCCGGGTCGCTCGACCTCTCCGGGGCCGACCGCACCGGCTACGCCGACGACGTGCGGGACGCGAGAAACCGCGTCAGAGCGGTCTCCGGCGTCGAGTTCGACCTCCCGAACCGCATCGAGGTGCAGAACCGCCACCACTGGATCGACGCCAACATCGAGACGTTCCAGCGCGCCCTCGCGCCGCTCGACGACCGGACGACCGCGCTCCCCGGGGTCGCGCGCACGGTCAACAGCGCGACGATGGCCATCACGCTGAGCTTCTTCGGCAACAACGTGCTCGGCCAGTACGACCCGCTCCTGCTTGGCGAGACCGACGACCACGCGCTCTACTTCGTCCACCCGAACGTGGTCCGGACCGCCGAGAGCCTGGAGGTCGACTACCCCCGCTTCCGGCGCTGGATCGCCTTCCACGAGGTCGCCCACGCCGCCGAGTTCGGCTCCGCGCCGTGGCTCTCCGAGTACCTGGAGGAGCGCATGGAGCGTGGCCTCGAAGCGCTCGCCAGCGGGCACCTCACGAACGTCCCGATGACGGAGCTCACCACCGCGATGACCGCCGTCGAGGGCTACGCCGAGCTCCTGATGGACCGGGCCTTCGACGACGAATACGCCGACCTCCGCGAGAAGGTCGAGGCGAGACGGCGCGGTGGCGACCCGCTGACCCGCCTCCTGCGCCGGCTCCTCGGCTTCGGGATGAAGCGCCGGCAGTACGAGCGCGGGAAGGCCTTCTTCGACGCCGTCGCGGACGCACGTGGGGTCCCCGGCGCGGCCGTGGTCTGGGAGCGATCCGAGAACCTGCCGACCGACGATGAGCTCGAGTACCCCGAGCTGTGGCTGGACCGCGTCCCCGAGTGACCGATCCCGGAAGATCGGCAGACTTGAGTGGCTTACACTGACTTACATCCAGTTACAATCGCTTACAACCGGTCGTATCTCCGGTGGAGACGGGCTGTGAGCTCCCGACGCCGACCCTCGCCGAAGACACCGAACCTTCCGGGGCCGAACCTTTAGGTAGGAAGCCGGGGCCAACTCGCGGCGTGACCTGAGAGACGCCGCGGAGCGGTTCGCGGTCGCGCGGCACACCGCTCTGCGGGCGGAATCGCCGCCTGTAAGCCCCCAATCCGGACGATAGCCGAATCCCGGAGACGAGTACGCGGCTACTGGAAGCCGCGGCCGACCTCGTCCGCGTCGATGAGGTCGTCGAGTTCGGCGTCGAGCAGCGACTCGGCCTCCTCGAAGGTGTCGGCGAGGTCGTCGAGGGCCGCCGGTCGGTCGTCGAAGGCGTACTCCATCGGCCCGAAGGCCGGGCTCTCGAGTACCTCCATCACGTCGTCGAAGAGGTCGCCGGGGGTCGTCGGCGCGTCCGCGTGCGTCCGCATGACCTCCTCAAGCCGTCGCGCCTTCGTCTCCGCGTCGTCCTCGTCTTCGGGCGGCGACTGGACCGCGAACCGGCCTGCGTCGCCGGTCGGCAACAGCGGATCGATGTCCTCGTCCACGCGGCGGGCGACGCGCGCCCCGACGCCGCGAACCTCGAACGGGTTCTTGGCGTACGACTTCAGGTGGTAGACGCCGCCGGCTGGGTGTCCGAGGTAGAAGTCCTCGCCCAGACCGCGCCGGCGGTCGCCCGCGACCGCCCGCCAGCCCTCGGGGTCGGCGTCCGACTCGACCACGTCACGGACGATGTCCTGCCAGTCGCGCACCCTCATACGGCCGGTCGTTGCGGGTCGAGCGGGAAGAACGTATCGGCTGAGAGGCCGACCGCGGGGCCGCGTGGACTTTCTTCCCCGCCATCACCGGGAAACGCTTGCGTCCGTTCCCTCCGTAACCTGCGATAAGGGTTTTGTTCCACGGCGGACCCAGATATGACAGGTCGGGGAGAACGGGGCCAGAACGTGACGCACAACCCAACTCGGGATCGGCCGGGAGTCGTGCAGTCGAACGTGGAACCCGGGGAGCGTCGGGTCCCGCCCGAACGCGAGAGCCGGGAGCTGAGACGGCTCGTCGAGGCGATCCCGGACGGGCTCCTCGTCTTCGACGACGCCGGGCTCGTCAGCTACGCGAACCGGCGCGTCGAACAGCTACTCGGGCACGCGAGCCACGCGCTCGTCGGTCGTCCCGCCGGTCGGTTGTTCGCCGACGGGAGCGACGACGTCGCGACGCTCCGGCGTCGGGCCCGTGCCGACGAGCCGGAGCCACTCGAACTACTCGGCGAGCGTGCCGACGGACGGACAGTCCCGCTGTCGGTCACCTGTTCGACGGTCTCCGACGAGCGACCGCGGCAGTACGCGGTCGCGCTCCGCAAGCGGCGCGACCGGCCGGGAAGCGGGTCTCGCAGCCGCGAGCTCGAACACTACGAGGCTATCGTCCAGACCGTCGACGACGGTATCTACACGCTCGACGCCGACTCGCGGTTCACCGCGGTCAACGACGCGTTCGTCGAGCTGACGGGCTACGACCGGGCCGACCTGCTCGGCAGCCACCTCTCCACGGTGACCACGGCGGCCGCGGTCGAGGCGAGCGACCGCCAGCGGGAGAGGCTGGTCGCCGGAGAGCGGGACGTGGTGACGACCGAGACCGTGCTTCGGACCGCCGACGGCAAGATCGTGCCCATCGAGAACAGCTTCACGCTCCTCCCGACCGACGACGGCTTCGAAGGGACGACTGGCGTCGTCCGCGACCTCCGTGAGCGCAAGGCGCGGGCGGCCGATCTCCGGCTCAAGGAGCAGGCCCTAGACGAGACGGGGATCGGAATCGTCATCGCCGACGCGACCGACCCCGAACTGCCGATCATCCACGCCAACAAGGGCTTCGAGCGGATCGCGGGTTACGCGGCCGAGGAGGTCCTCGGGGAGAACTGTCGGACCCTCCAGGGAGACGGAACGGACGACGAAGCGGTCGCCGAGCTCCGGGCCGCGCTCGCCGAGCGACGCCCGACCACGGTCGAGCTGCTCAACTACCGCAAGGACGGAACGCCGTTCTGGAACAAGGTCGACGTCGCCCCGGTCCGGGACGAGACGGGCGCGATCACCCACTTCATCGGCTTCCAGACCGACGTGACCGAGCGCAAGGAGCGCGAGCTCGAACTCGAACGCTACGAGACCATCATCGAGACGGTCGACGACGGCATCTACGTCATGGACGACCAGCACCGGCTGCTCGCCGTCAACGAGGCGTTCGCCGACCTGCTCGGCTACGACCGGGAGCGGCTCGTCGGCGCGCACATGTCGCTGTTCACGAGCCAGCGGGAGATAGCGCGGTCCCTGGTGCAGCGGCAGTCGCTCGTCGAAGGCGACGCCGACGTGATGACGACCGAGACCGAGATTCGCACGGCGAGCGGGCGATCCGTTCCAATCGAGTCGCGGTTCTCCCTCCTGCCGTCCGACGACGGGACGTTCGAGGGGACGGTCGGGGTGGTGCGCGACGTGACCGAGCGCACCGCCCGCGAACGGAAGCTGTCGGACCACCGGGACGCGCTCGCGACGCTGAACGACATCAACGCCCTCGTCCAGGAGGTCATCCGGGCGATGGTGCACGCGGCGAGTCGCGACGAGCTGGAGCGGACGGTCTGCGAGCGGCTGACCGACTCCGAGTTCTACGAGGTGGCCTGGGTCGCCGAACGGGAGATGGCCGGGGAGGGGCTCGCGCTCCGGTCTATCGTCGGCGGCGACCGGGCGCTCCGCGAGCTCATCAGCTCGCAATACGGCGGCAGAGAGCGCGACGGCCCCGCCGCGAAGGCCATGCGCGAGCAGGACGTCGTCGTCATCGACCGACCCGGAGACTACCCCGACGTCTCTAAGGACGTGATGGACGAGGCCCTCTCGAACGGCGTCAGGTCGGGAATCGCCGTCCCGCTTCGCTACGGCCGGACGGTCTACGGCGTGTTCGTGGTCCTGGCGACCCGCCCCGGGGCCTTCGGAGAGCGCGAGCTGGCCGCCTTCCGGACGCTCGGCGACGTGGTCGGTTTCGCCATCAACGCGGTCCGGAACCGCCACCTGCTGTTCGCGGACGCGGTCGTCGAACTGGAGTTCGCCATCCACGGCGGCACCGCGCTGACGGCCCTCACCGAGGACCTCGACTGCACGTGTACGCTCGAGGGCGTCGTGCCGACCCGCGACCATCACCTCGTGTACGTCACCGTCGCCGACGCCGCACCCGACCTGGCTGCGGCCAGACTCGAACGCGCCGACACCGTCTCGTCGGTCCGGGTCGTCGACCGCTCCGCCGACGACTGTCGGCTGGAGGTGGCCGTGACGACCTCGCCCATCCAGACGCTGGTCGACGCGGGGGCGACGGTCAGGACCGCGACGGTCGCGGACGGCGAGGAGCGTCTCCTCGCCGAGATCAGCCCGGAGGCGAGCGTGCGCGACGTCGTCGAGACGGTCCAGCTGACCCACCCCGACACCGAGTTCGTCGGCAAGCGGGAGGTCGACCGGTCCGTCTACACGCCGCGCGAGTTCCGGCGCCGCGTCGACGACGTGCTCACGGACAGACAGTGGACGGCCCTGGAGACGGCGCGGCTCGCGGGCTACTTCGAGTGGCCCCGGGAGAGCACCGCCGAGGAGCTCGCGACGTCGATGGGCATCTCCTCCCCGACGCTCCACCAGCACCTCCGGGCGGCCGAGCGCAAGCTCTTCGAGGCGTTCTTCGAGTCGCGGTAGCCCGGACCGACACCGTTTTTCCGGCCGGGCGAGACGTACCACTGTGAACGTCCGGGGCACGGTCGTCGAGGCGGATGCGGTGCGGACGGTCAGCACCAGATACGGGGACCGAGAGCTCGCGGAGGTGGCCGTCCGGCCGCACGGTGACGGCGCCGACGGGAACGACGCCACCGCGGACGGCCCCGACGGAGGGGAGAAATCCGCAGGAGACCACGAGACGGTCACGGTCACGCTCTGGGGGAAGTGGACCGAGACGGCCGAACTGCTCGAACCGGGAATGACCCTGCTCGTGACCGACGTCGACGAGCGCGAGTGGAACGGCCGGACCCAGTACGCGACCGGCGGGGACTCCTACGTCGTCGTCGAACCGGACTTTCTGGTCGACGTGACTGACATCCGCTCGTGGGTGCAGTGCCCCCGGCTCTACTACCTCAACAAGCTCTCGGGGGTGCCGCTTGCCTACCCCGTGACCAAGGGGACCGTCGTCCACGAGGTGTTCGGCGACCTGCTCCGGGGGCGCAGGCTCGACGACGCCATCGAGGAGCGGGTGGCCGAGGCAGGCCTCGAACTCGGGCTGCTCGGCGAGGACGCCGACGACGTGGCGGCGGAGGTCCACCAGCACGCCGCGGCCATCGAGGGCTGGCTCGCGCAGGGCCGACTCACCGACGGCGACGAGTGGCGCTCCGAGCAGACGCTGGTCAGCCCGACCTTCGGAATCAAGGGACGGGCCGACGCCGTCCGCCGCGGCGTGCCGGTGGAGCTGAAGACGGGCAAGAACACGAACCGCGAGCCCCGGTTCCAGGACAAGATCCAGGCGGCGAGCTACGCGCTGCTCCTCGCCGAGCGCGGCGTCGAGACCGACACGGGCACGCTGCTGTACACGAAGAACGCCGCCGTCGAGCGCACCGAGGAGACCGGCGACCTCTCGCCGGCCAAGGACTTCTCCATCGGCCCCGGACTGCTTTCGTTCGTCGTCCGCACCCGTAACGAGATCGCGGCGATGGAGTACGGGATGGACGTGCCGACGGGCTACGAGGCCGACGCCATCTGCGAGTACTGCTTCGAGGTGGACACCTGCCGCGTGGTCTCCGGGCGCCTCGACCAGCGGTCGAAGGCGGGACAGATCGGCCAGCCGCTGCCGCCGGCGGAGCGGGAGTACTTCGCGGAGACCTACCGCCGGATCGAGGAGGAGCGCCGCGAGGTCCACCGCGAGTACGCCAAGCTCTGGACCCAGAGCGCCGAGGAGCGCGCTGACGCCGACCGGGCGCTCGTCGGCCTCGACCCCGCCGGGCAGGAACAGACCGGGGACGGTCGCTGGCGGCTCCGGGCGAGCCGGCCCGAGCCGGTCGCCTCGAAGATCCGCGAGGGCGACCTGGTGCTCGCCAGCGACGGCGACCCGGTGGGCGGCGAGGCGGAACTCGCCCGCGTCGAGCGCCTGGGCGCGCGCGAGGTCGTCGTGACCGCGGACGAGCCGTTCGCCCTCCGCCGCCTCGACGTCTACCCCTCCGAGATCGGCGTCGACCGGATGCTCACGGCGCTCCACGACGCCGTCCTCAAGGGCGACGCCCGCCGCAAGGACGTGCTCTTCGGCCGGGCCGACCCCGCGTTCCGCGAGGAGCGCCACTCGGTGATCCCGAACAACGACGCCCAGAACGCGGCGGTCGAGCTGGCGCTCTCCGCCGAGGACTTCGCGCTCGTCCACGGCCCGCCCGGCACCGGGAAGACGTACACCATCGCGGCCATCGTGCGCGAGCTGGTCCGGCGGGGCGAGCGCGTGCTGCTCGCCGCGTTCACGAACCGGGCCGTCGACAACGCCCTGGAGGCGCTCCGCGAGCAGGGAATCGACGACGTGCTCTCGGATGCGGACGGCGAGAGCGTCGAATTCGCCGACGCCGTGGTCCGGGTCGGGACCGAGACCGGCGTCCGCGCCGACATGCGGGACCTCCGGCTGGAGACAGCCGGCGAACCCGCCTCGCGGGTCGCGGCGCTCGAGGACGCGGCCGTCGTCGCGGCGACGACCGCCAGCTGCGGCTCCCGGGTGATGTGCGAGCAGTCCTTCGACGTCGCCCTCGTCGACGAGGCCTCGCAGCTGACCGAGCCGAACACGCTCGCGGCCATCAACCGCGCCGACCGGTTCGTCCTGGTCGGCGACCACCAGCAGCTCCCGCCGGTCGTTCGGGCCGAGAACGACCTCTCGCGCTCGCTGTTCGAGCGGCTGGTAGAGGCCCACCCGGACGCGGCGGTCATGCTCGACCGCCAGTACCGGATGGCCCAGCGCATCCAGGCGTTCCCCTCCCGCGAGTTCTACGACGGCGCGCTCCGCCCGGCGACGGGCGAGGTCGCCGGACAGACCCTCGCCGACCTCCCGGGGGCGGCCCCCGACTGCCTGCCCGATGAAATCAGCGAGCAGGTGACGTTCGTCCCCGTCGCGGGCGACGACGGCCGCCACGTCGACGCGGCCGAGGCCGAACGTATCGCAGACGTCGTCGAGCAGTTCACCGCCGCGGGCGTGGCCGAGGCCGACATCGGCGTCATCGCGCCGTTCCGGGCGCAGGTGGCCGAGATCGGGCGGCGGGTCCCCGACGCCGTGACGGTGGACACGGTCGACCGCTTCCAGGGGTCGAGTTCGGCGGTCGTCGTCATCTCCTTCGTGGCGACGGGCGACCTCGACGGCCCCATCTTCGAGGACCACCGCCGGCTGAACGTCGCGCTCACACGGGCGAAGAAGGCGCTCGTGCTCGTCGGCGACCCCGACGCGCTCGAATCGCGCCCGCTCTACCGGCGGATGCTCGACTGGGCGCGGTGAGCGTCTGATTTTGGATTTAGCTCTAGTTCAGGACCTGCTTCTGGCTCTTGACCGGGGACCACCTCGAAAGCCCCGGCGCGCTGGACGACGGCAGCCGACGTAAGCACGCGACCGAAGGGAGCGCGCGCAACGAGGCTCCCGAGTCCAGCGCGCCGCCCCTTTCAATCCCACCCGAAGTGTATGCTTGAGCATCAGCAGGGGACGGGATTGAAAGGGGCTGGGCTCTCGGCGTACCCCGACGAAGTAAGCACTGCAGACCGCGGAGCGGTCGAAGCGCGCAGCGAGTCGCGGGAGTCGAGAGGCCAGGGGCTTTCGAGGTGGTCCCAACAGTGTTTGCAGACGAATCATCGTTCACTTTGCGGACGAATCACCGTTCGGAAGATGACAATCCTACCCAGACGAAAGCCGATGCGTTTAGTAGCCGCGTCGGAGACGGAACTGTGTGACCGAGTACGGAGCCGAACGCGCGGGCATCGACTGGCAGTCGGTCGGTCCGGTGGCCGGCCTCTTCGTGCTGTCGGCGGCGGCCGGTGCCTACGAGATAGCTCCGGCGAGCGTCATCCCGCTCGTCCGGGAGTCGCTCTCGGTCGGGCCGGCGGCCGCCGGCTCGCTCGTGAGCGTGATGTACGCGACCTCGGTAGTGGCGAGCGTCCCGGTCGGCATGGCGCTGGAGCGCGTGCCGATGCGCCGCGCGGTGACGGCGGCGGGCGTCGCGCTGCTCGTCGCTGGCGCGTGGGGGTGGGCGGCCGCCTCCTCCGGCGCGTTCCTGTCGCTTCTGGTGTCGCGGATGCTCGGCGGCCTCGCGTACGTGCTCGTCTGGAACGCGGGCGCGAGCGTCGCGGGGCAGCTCGTCGCGCCCGAGGTTCGCGCGACCGCTGTCGGCGTGTTCACGGCGAGCGCGCCCGTCGGGTTCGCGCTCGGGCAGTTCGCCAGCCCGCTCGTCGCCGCGGCGTTCGGCTGGCCGGCGACGCTTCCCGCGTTCGCGGCCATCGCGGCGGTCGGCGTCGTCGTGTTCCTGGCGACGACCCGCGGCGACACGCTCGAGACGGACAGCGCGGTGCCCGACCGCGCCGGCTTCCTCCGGCTGTTCACGAACCGCGCGGCGTGGACCCTCTCCGGGATGTGCTTTCTGGCGTTCGCCATCTACCTCTTCATCAACAGCTGGCTGCCGAGCTACCTCACCGCGGAGCTCGGCGTCTCGCTCGCCGTCGCCGGCCTCCTGACGGCGCTGTTTCCCGCAGTCGGCGTCGTCTCCCGGACGTCGAGCGGCGTCCTCTCGGACCGGCTGTTCGACGGCCGCCGCCGCCCGGTCGCGCTCCTGGCCTTCGCGCTCGCCGCCCCCGTCGTCGGCGCGTTCGTCGTCGTCACGAACCTCGCGCTCGTGGTCGCCCTCGTCGTCGCCGCCGGGTTCGCCGTCCAGCTCGCCATCGGCCTGCTGTTCTCGTACGTCACCGAGGTCGTCGAGCCGGACGTCCGCGCGACCGCTGTGTCGCTCCTCACGAGCGTCGGCCTCCTCGGCGCGTTCGTCGCGCCCGTCGCCGCCGGCGTCATCATCGACCGCGCCGGCTACCAGACCGCGTTCGCCCTTGCGTTCGTCGTCGCACTCGTCGGGGTCGCACTCGCGTGGCGCGCGCCCGAGGTCGAGTAGCCCCACCCGACTGAAAGACGGTCATCGGGTCGGGTGCGAGGTGGTTAATTCGACGATTGTACAAGTATCGAAATGTATGATACAGCAACTCTACTGGCTCGAATCGAATGGTCGACTCACGAACGGTATCTACCTCGCCCGCCCTATTCCTCGATGGCCTCGTGGACCCGCTCGTGGAACTCCCGGAGCACCGCGTCCTCGTCCTCGGCGAGCACCACGTCGCTCGCCATCAGCGTCGCCAGCCCGAACGCACGGGGGGTCGGCGAGTCGACGACCTGCTCCGTGATGGCCATCTCGCCGTCGCGTATCCCCTCGACGACGGTCTCGATGCCGGCCAGGTGGAGCTTGTCCTCGATGATCTCGCGGTAGGTCTCCTCGATGACCGCGAACTCCTCTAGGCCCTCGGCCAGGCCCAGGAGCATCTCCGAGGAGACCTGCTGTTCGCTCGCGGACTTCTCGTAGCCCTTGTAGCGTTTGAGTATCATCAGCGAGCGGGTGGCGTTGATGCGGAAGTAGCGTTTCAACAGCTCGCTCTCGCGCAGGCTGGCCCGGAGGTCCGCGCGTAGCTCCTCGGGCTCCAGGTCCCGGAGGATGGCCGCGACGTCCACCTTGCGGTTGAGGGGCATCGCGACGGTGAAGCCGTTGTCGGCGACCGCGAGCGTGACGTTCGCGGTGGCCGCCTGGGCACAACGATAGGCGACGACGCGGGAGAGGCCGTCGTTGAACCGCCGGCCGTAGGGCGTGTGGACGTAGTAGCGGCGCGTGTACTCCTCGCGGTCGCGCTCCTGCTCGACGGCGATGCGGTCGGGCGTCGAGAGGCTCTCCGGGCCGGCGAAGCGCACCTGTTCGTCGAACAGCCGCGAGAGCGCGCGGACGCTGTGCTCGTCGAGCGGGAGCGAGCGCAGCCAGTCCCGCAGGAGCGGGCGGCCGCCCCGGTCGAGCCGGTCGAGGACGTCGGCCTGGAACCGGGCGACCTCCCGACCCAGGTCGAAGGAGAGCGGGAGCCGCTCCGAGAACCACGAGGGGACCGTCGCGCGGTCGCGGGTCGGGTCCACGTACACCTTCGACCCCCGGCGGTAGCGGAAGGCGTAGCGCCGGCCGCCCAGGACGAACACGTCCCCCGGCTCCAGCTTGTTGAGGAACTCCTCGTCCAGGTCGCCGACCCACTCGCCATCTTCGCGGGTGAAGACGTTGCAGGTGAAGCTGTCGGGGATGGTCCCGACGTTCGTCATGTAGATGACGCGGGCGAGCCGCCCGCGCTTGCCGAGCAGGGGCTCGCCGACGGGGAAGTTGGGGTAGTGGTGCTCCCCGGCGGGCGAGTCGTTCGTGTCGCGCCAGACCTTCGCGTAGACGTTGCGGTCCGCCAGGCCGTCGTAGTCGGCGGTCAGGTAGCGAAGGAGCTGCTCCCACTCCTCGTGGGTGTACGCGCGGTACGGGTACGCCCGGCGGAGGGCGGCCAGCGCCTCGCGTTCGGGGAGCGGGCCGTTGATGGCCATGCCGTAGACCTGCTGGGCGGCGACGTCCTGGGCGCGCTCGGGGACGAACACCCGGTCCACGAACCCCGCCTCGACCGTGCGGAGCATGGCGGCACACTCCACGAGCTCGTCGCGGTCGAGGGCGACCACGCGCCCCGTGACGGTCTGGCCGAGGCGGTGGCCGGCCCGACCGACCCGCTGGAGCAGCGCGGCGACCGACTTGGGGCTGCCGACCTGGACCACGAGGTCCACGTCGGGCATGTCGATGCCGAGTTCGAGGCTCGTCGAGGTGGTGACGACGTCGAGCTCGCCAGCCTTGAGCGCCGACTCGACGGCCTGTCGGCGCTCCCGGGAGAGCGAGCCGTGGTGACAGCCCGAATCGGTTTCGTCGAAGTCGCCGCGCTCCCGGAGCTCGTGGAGCACGCGCTCGGCCCCCGACCGCGTGTTGGTGAAGACGATGGTCGTCTCGTGGTCGTCGATCCACTCGGCGAGCGTCTCGTAGAAGCGCTCGCGGACGACCCGGCCAGGCGTATGGATGAGGTCGTCGGCCGGGCAGTGGAGCTCGACGTCGAACTCCCGGACGAATCGTGCATCGACGATCTCGCAGTCGCGTCGCCGGTAGTCGGTCGGCGAAGCAGTCCGCTCGTCGGCCGGTTCGTCCGCGGGCTCTCGCCCGACCAGGAACCCGGCGACGTCGTCGAGTGGCTCGACCGTCGCGGAGCAGCCGATGCGCGTGGGGGAGCCCTCGGCGAGTCGCTCCAGCCGTTCGAGGCTCACGGCGAGGTGGGTGCCGCGCTTGGAGTCGGCGAGGCTGTGTATCTCGTCGACGACGACGTACTCGACGGTGCGGAGGCGCTCGCGGAACTTCGGCGAGTTGAGCAGGATGGCGAGCGTCTCGGGGGTCGTGTTGAGGATGTGCGGGGTCTCCGCGAGCATCTGCTGGCGGGCGTAGGAGTCGGTGTCGCCGTGCCGGATGGCGTGGCGGATGTCCACCGACTCCCCCGCCGCCGTGAGCCGCTCGGTGATGCCGGAGAGGGGCACCTCGAGGTTGCGGTGGATGTCGTTGGCGAGCGACTTCAGCGGGGAGACGTAGAGACAGTAGACCGAGTTCTCCAGGCCGTCGCCGGTCCGGTCCCGGGCGAACAGCTCGTTGATTATGGCGGTGAAGCTGGCGAGGGTCTTGCCGCTCCCCGTGGGCGCGGCGATGAGCGCGTTCCGGCCCTCGTGGACCAGCGGGATGGCCTCGCGCTGGGGCGGCGTGAACAGCCCGCCGTTCGTCTCCGCGTAGCCGCCGAACTGCTCGACCCACCACTCCCGTATCGGCGGCTGGAGCAGGTCGAGTACGTCGGCGTCGGGCCACGCCGACGGGTCGAACGCCTCGGTGTCGGCCCCTTCGGCGTCGCACTCGTCGGCTCCCTGGGCCGACGCGGCTGTACCGGGACTCGGTGACGGTGAGGCGGAAGACGCGGAGTCGGGACCGTCGGCTGGCGGCGGGTCGTCCGTCCCGACCGCCGAGGGACCGTCGGCGGAGGGTGCCGGCGGGCCGTCGTCCCGCTCCGCCGGGGGCGCGTCGGTCGCCCCCGGCGGCGCATTCCCGTCCATCGTGCCCGCGCTTGGACGCCGACGGGTAAGTGGTTGGTGGTAGCGGAGTGAAAGTGAACGTTCGCGGCCCGGGCCTCCGGCGTTTCGGATCGCCTGTCGAGGTGCTCGGCGGGCGGGGCGGCCTCGGGACTCGGTATCCCCCCGTCGCCACCGTGCGACCCACCGAGGGTGGACGACGGACAGGGCTAAAAGCCCGCGGCGGCTATGCCGGACCGATGGACACGCGGACCACGCCGGACGACGAGCAGGTGTACGTGGACCCCGAGGACGCCGAGCGGGCCTCGAAGGGGTCGTTTCTCGCGGTCTACCGCACGCCCGACCGCGAGCGGCGGTGGGGCTGGTTCTGTGCGTACTGTGAGTCCTTCGACAACGCGATGGACACGATGGGCCGCATCCGCTGTAACGAGTGTGGCAACCTCCGGAAGCCGACCGAGTGGGACGCGGCCCACGAGTGACGACGGCCGGGCCAGACTCTCCCCCGCCTGCCCGGGCCTGCGAGACGGAGATATCACATATTATGCGAGACGGAGATGTCACATATTATTATAGTCGATACGTGCGAGCGGGCGCGCGAGCGACGTCGCTGAACGGTCGGAATTGACGGTAGTCGAACGGTCGGCGGGTGCGCTGGTCGAACTATCGGGATTTACGTCGGTCGCGCCGAAACCCTGGCGTCTGATGTCCCGTCTCTCGCGTCGTCGCTTCCTCCGCGCCGCCGGCGCGGGCGCCGTCGCCGGTCTCGCCGGCTGTAGCGCGCCCACTCGTCGGAACTGCCGGCCGGGACCGGGAGCCATCGACACGCCGGCCCAGGCGCTCCCGACCGCCATCTTCCGGCAGAACCTCGACCGCCAGGGCGTCGAGGCGGCTGCGACGGTGCCCGACGCGGTCCGGGTGGACTGGCGGCTCCCCGGCGTGAACACGGGGAAACACACCGCCGCGAAGTCCTCCCCGGTCCCGAGTCCGACGGGCGACGTGCTCGTCGCGGGCGACAACGGGGAGATTCGCTCGGTCCGGCCCACCGGCTCGGTCCGGTGGGCGGCCGAGACCTACCCCTCGAAGTGGGGCATCCACGGCACCCCCGTCGTCGCCAACGGCGCGGCCTACGTGGGCGCCTACGACGGGGCGCTCTACGCCTTCGACGTGGAGACCGGCGAGCGCCTGTGGTGTGCGAACCTCGGGGACGCCATCGGCTCCAGTCCGGCCTACCACGACGGCACCGTCTACGTCGCCGTCGAGTACGCCGCTCCGAGCGGGGCCTTCTTCGGCGTCGACGCCGTGACGGGCGAGACGGTCTGGGAGAGCCGTCGGCCGACCGACCAGCCCCACTCCTCCGTCGCCATCGACCGCGACGCGGACCGGCTGGTCGTCGGGGCGAACGACGGCGTGCTCTACTGCTATCGCTACCCCGACCTCGAGTTCGCCTGGTCGTTCCCGACGGGCGCACCCATAAAGGGCCCCATCGCCACCTACGACGGGGCCGCCTTCTTCGGCTCGTGGGACCACATCGTCTACCGTCTCGCCCTCGAGGACGGCGCGGTCGACTGGCGCTTCGAGGCCGGCGACAAGGTGATGTCCGGGGCCTCGGTCGACCCCCGGACGGGGACCGTCTACGCCGGGAGCCACGACACGAACCTCTACGCGCTCGACGCCACGACCGGCGCGAAGCGGTGGGCGTTCGGGACCGGCGGCTGGCTCATCGGCTGTCCGACCGTGACGGCCGAGCACGTGCTGGTCGGCTCCTACGACACGAACGTCTACGCCGTCGACCGCGAGCGCGGCACGGAGACCTGGCGCGTCGCGAACGTCGGCTGGGTGACGAGCACGCCGCTGGTCCACGACGGCGCCATCTACTACGCGGAGCGGGCGACGCCAGAGCGGGCCGGTGCCGCCTACCGGCTCGTGTCTGGGGAATGAGGACGGGAGAGGCCGGGGGAGAGCCGTCCCAGGTCCGACAGTCGTGGCCACGTCGAGTGGGCTCGGTGCCGCGTTCGGCCTCTGCGGGTACCGGTCGGTCTACGCGGGTCCCGGTCGGCCGTCACGCGTTCCGTACCGTCGACGGGAGGCCTGGCCGACCTCCCTGGACGAAACCCGACGACAGCACCGGCGGCGGTGGGAAAACCACAGGATAGCGCCGGGTCTCACTCCCCGGACAAGGTTTATTACGGCCGGTGTGCAACTCCAGCATGGATGGCCACTGTTAACACGCCGCCAACCGAGGAGGCCCGGTCGATTTTCGACGAACTCGGGTACAGCGTTTCAGGGGACGGGACGGAGTTCCGCGCGATACGCGACTGGAAGGAGGTACACGTCAGCGCAGTCGGCGACGACGCACGGACACCGGACAGCGGGACGTATCGCTGCTTCGTGACCTGGGCGGAGAACGCGCCCCTCCTCGAACGACGACTCAGGCGGCTGAACCCGTCCTACGAGTGGGCGGTCATCGGCGTGGCCGACGACGGGGAGTACGAGGTCGCCCGCGCCCCGCCTGCGGGGCGGTGACCGGCACCGGTCGATTCCGCTCTCTGAGTTTTCGGCACTGGACTTTTCGGCACTGAGTCGTTTGCAGGGAGAGAACAGTCGAGCGTCGGCCGGTGTCGACTCCGGTCCGGGGGAGTGGCGGACGGTGACTACAGCGCGTCGAGCGCCGCGGCGGGGCCGGCACCGCCGTCGACGGCGGCACCGCTCGCCTCGAGGGCGGCTCCCAGCGCGTCGAGCAGGAAGAGGACGTTCTGCGGTCGCGCCGAGTAGCCCATGCAGCCGATGCGGAAGATGTCGCCCGCGAGGTCGCCCAGGCCGGAGGCGATCTCCAGGTCGTACTCGTCGAGCAGGTGGTCGATTACGTCGGCGTCCGTCGCCCCCGCCGGGACGCGGACCGCGTTGAGACTCGGGAGCCAGTACTCGTCGGGGGCGTTCATCTCCAGACCCATCGCCTCGACGCCCGCCTTGAGGGCACCGGCCACGCGCTCGTGGCGCGCCCAGCGGGCCTCGATGCCCTCCTCGGCGACCAGCCGGAGCGCCTCGCGGATGGCGTAGACGTTCGTGATCGGCGCGGTGTGGTGGTAGGAGCGCTCCTCGCCCCAGTAGCCCTCCAGCAGGCCGAGGTCGAGGTACCACGAGCGGGTCGGCTCGTCGCGGTCGAGCACCTTCGCCATCGCGCGGTCGTTCAGGGTGAGCGGGCTGGCGCCCGGCGGACAGGAGAGGCACTTCTGCGCGCCGGAGTAGGCCACGTCCACGTCCCAGTCGTCCACGTGGAGCTCGACGCCGCCCAGGGAGGTCACGCAGTCCATGACGACGTAGGCGTCGTGCTCGTGCGCGATGGCGGTGAGCTCGGGCACCTGGGGCTGTTTGACACCGGTGCTCGTCTCGGCGTGGACGAAGCCGAAGACGTCGGGCTGGTGTTCGTCGAAGGCCGCCGCCACTCCGGCTGGGTCGAGCGGTTCGCCCCACGGGGCGTCGACGGTGACGACCTCGCCGCCGGCGCGCTCGGCCATCTCGGCCATCCGGCCGCCGAAGTAGCCGTTCGTCGGCACGAGCATCCGATCGCCCGGCTCGACCAGGTTGCCGATGGCGGCCTCCATCGACGCCGAGCCGGTGCCGCTGACCGGGATGGTCCACTTGTTGTCGGTGCGGAAGACGTAGCGCAACAGCGCCTGCACCTCGTCCATGATCTCGACGAACGACGGGTCGAGGTGGCCGACGAGCGGCGTGCTCATCGCCCGCAGCACGCGGGGATGGACCTCGCTCGGGCCGGGACCCATCAGCGTCCTGTTCGGTGGTGTCAGCTCGCCAACCTCCGGTGCCGCTGGCATGTCTCTTCGTTGCCGGAGCGGTGGCAAAAACGTACCGAGTCAGGAAATCCAGTCGGGCGGGGGCCGACGCCCGGTCGGCCGCGCTCGGGTCGTCCGTCGCCGAACCGCGAACTTATGCCCGGTCCGGCCGTACAGCTGTCCCACCGATGTTCGTCGGCCACGCCGCCCTGGCCTTCGGGGTCGCCGCCCTCGCGGCCCGCGCGCTCGGACGCGACCGAGAGACGGCCCTGCTCGTCGGCGTCGTCGCGGGCGCGTTCGCCACGGTCCCCGACGTGGACGTGCTGTTCGCGCTGCCCGGGCTGGCAGCCGCAGTGGGGTCCAGCCCGCTCGCGATGGCCGACGCGTTCTGGACGAGTTCGACGCTGGTCCACCGGACCATCACCCACTCGCTGGTCGTGGCCGTCCCGGCCGCGACCGCCTTCGCGCTCTGGCCCGCCGGCCGGCGCGCGTGGCTGGTCGCCGGTGGGCTCGTCCTCACCCTCCTCGGCGTGGCGCTCGTCGCGAGCGGCCCCCTGGGTGCGGCCGTCGCCGCCGCCTTCTGTCTCGCGGGCCTCGCGGTCGGGGGGTGGGCGGCCCGTCGCGGGCTCGGCTGGCGGCTGACCGGCGCGACGGCGCTGTTCGGCCTCGTCTCCCACCCCTTCGGCGACGTGTTCACCGGCACCGTCCCCGCCTTCCTCTACCCGCTCGACCTCACACTCCTCCAGGGGCGAATCGCCCCCTTCGGCGACGCCACCCTCAACCTCCTGCTCGCCTTCGGCGTCGAACTCGCCTGCCTCTGGCTCGGCGTGCTGGTCTTTCTGTGGCTCACCGACCGGGACGTCGCCTCGCAGCTCGCCCCGCGGGCGACCGTCGGGGCGGCCTACGCGGTCGCCATCCTCGTCGTCCCCGCGCCGACGCTCGACCTCTCGTACCCGTTCGTCTTGAGCGTCCTCGCGGTCGGCGTGGTGGGCGCGACGCCCCGGCTGGACGACGGGCTCTCGCTCCCCGGCGCGGTGCCGGCGGCCGTGACCGGCCTGACCGCCGTCACGCTGGCCGGCGTGGCCTACCTCCTGGCGTACCTCTTCCTCGGGGCCGGTGCCCTGCTCGCCTGAGGAGCGCCGACACCAGACACACAGGACCCGGGTCACCGACGTGACGCGACGACACTCGATTCGAAGAGGCCACGGCCAACCCGGTACGGCCCCGTCCCGGTCCTAAGGGTTCATGAACCCACCGCGACTACCGACGTGTATGGAACGAACGGCCGACGACGGCCGCCTCGACCGGCTCCTCGAGGACCACCGGTCGAACGCGGTCGTCTCGTGGCTGCTGACGGCGTTCGTCGTGGCCGTGGCGGTCGCGAGCCTCCTCCGGGGGCAGCTGCTCTGGGCGGGCTTTACGCTGGCCATCGCCGTGCTGGCGCTGCTGCCGCCGACCGCCTACCGCACCCCGGTCGTGATGCTCCCCTGGGAGGTGCTCCTCCTCGGGTCGCTGCCGGTGCTCGGCCGGACGTTCGCCGAGAACCTGCTGGCGACCCAGCTCGCGACGTACCTCTCGGTGGCGGCCATCGCGCTCGTCGTCGCGGTCGAGCTCCACGTGTTCACGCCCGTGCGGATGACCGACTGGTTCGCCGTCTTCTTCGTGGTCGTCACCACCACGGCGACCGCCGGGGTGTGGTCGGTGGTCCAGTGGCTCTCTGACGTCTACCTCCACACGGCGTTCATCCACAGCGAGCAGGCGCTGATGTGGGACTTCGTGGCCGCGACGGCGGCCGGCGTCCTCGCGGGCGTCGTCTTCGAGCTCTACTTCCGGCGCCGGGCGCGGGCCGACGAGCGCCTGCCGGCCGGCCTGGAGGACGCCCCGCGATGAGAGTCCGCGACCGGCTGGGCATCACCCGGCGACGTCAGCGCCAGGCCAGCCGGCTGCTCCAGCTCTGTCTCGTCGGCTTCTTCTTCGTCGGACTCGACCGGCACAGCCTCGGCATCGTCGTCAACTCGGCGCTGGGGCTCGGCGTGACCTACCTGCCGGCGCTGCTGCAGCGCGACTACGACATCCCGATGGACCCGGCGCTGGTCCTCTGGATCACCGCGGCGGTCTTCCTCCACGCGCTCGGCACGCTCGGCCCGTACCACGACGTCTGGTGGTGGGACCACGTCACGCACACCCTGTCGGCGTCGCTCGTCGCCGCCGTCGGCTACGCCGCGGCGCGGGCCGTCGACGAGCACGTCGAGGAGCTCTACCTGCCGCCGACGTTCATGTTCGCGTTCATCCTGCTGGTGACCGTGGCCTTCGGCGTGCTCTGGGAGGTCATCGAGTTCGCCGTCGGGGGACTCTCGACCGCCGTCGGGAGCGGGGCCATCCTCACCCAGTTCGGCCTGACCGACACGATGTTCGACCTGCTCTTCGACGTGCTCGGCGGCGTCGTCGTCGCCGTCTGGGGGACGGCGTACCTGACCGACGTGGTCGCCGCACTCCAGCGTCGGCTCGACCAGCGAAGCGCGTGAGCGTCACGTGCGCGAACGGTCCGTCGCACGAGGTCACGGTGAATTACCCAAGCTCATTTTTTACTATAGCAAATATTAAGGCCGGCAATACCGTTCGTCCAGTCGATGACAGCATTCGTCGCAACCACGACGGGAGTGTATCCGCTCCCGGACTGGGCGAAAGACGCGCTGGCGGACCTCAAGGGCCACCAGCGAGGGGGACTCGTGAGCGGAGACGAGGGCGCTGAGGTCACCGACGTCTACGACCGGGCGCGCGCGGAGGTCGTCGACCTGCAGCGCGACGCCGGCCTCGACCGCGTCGTCGAGGGCCAGCTCCGGTGGGACGACATGCTCGCCCACCCGCTCGCGGTCCACGACAACGTGGAGACCGGCGGCATCGTCCGCTACTACGACAACAACAACTTCTACCGCGACGTCCGCGTCGTGGACGAGCTGACCGCCGACGGCGACGTGGCCGCGGACCTCGCCGCGCTCGCCGACCTCGACGTCGTGCCCGAGGCCCGCCAGGCCGTCCTCCCCGGGCCGTACTCGCTCGCGGACCTCGCGACCGACGCGCACTACGGCGGCGAGGGCGACTTCCTCGAAGCAGTCGCCGAGTTCCTGGCCGGCGAGGTCGCGGCGCTCCCCGAGGTGGCGACCCTCTTCCTGCTCGAACCGTCGCTCGTCACCGCGGCCGACGGGGTCGACGACGCCGCGACCGCGGCCATCGACCGGGTGGCCGACGCGACCGACGCCGACGTGGTCGTCCACACGTACTGGGGCGCGCTGGACGAGGCGGTCTACGGTCGACTGCTCGACGCCGCGGTCGACGGGGTCGGTCACGACTTCGTCCACGGCCGCGAGGGCAGCCTGGAGCTGCTCGCGGAGCACGGCAGCCACGACCAGCTCGCGGTCGGGGCCGTCGCCGGCCGGAACAGCCGCGTGGAGTCGCCGGCCGAGATCCGCGACGCTGCCGAGGCCGCGGTCGAGCGGGTCGGGGCCGTCGAGACGGTCTACCTGACGCCGAACACGGAGCTGTGCTACCTGCCGGTGGGCCGCTTCGAGGCGAAGCTCCGGGCGCTCGCGGAGACCGCCCAGACGACGGAGGTGACGGCTTGACCGACACGCGCGAGCAGTTCCGGCCGCCCGACCACCCCCACGACCACTTCCTCCTGACGACGGTGGTCGGCAGCTACCCCAAGCCGAAGTGGCTCAACCGGGCCCGCGAGCTCGTGGCCGACGAGGACTCGAAGTTCACCGAGGCGCACTTCGCGGAGGCGAAAGACGACGCGGCCCGCCTCGTCACGGGGGAGCACGAGCGCTGCGGGCTGGACGTCGTGGTCGACGGCGAGATGCGGCGCAACGAGATGGTCGAGTACTTCTTCCGCCGCATCGACGGGTGTGAGTTCCCCGGCCGGGTCAAGGTCTGGGGGCACAACTACTTCGATAAGCCCGCGGTCGTCGACGAGGTGAGCTGCTCGGAGCCGTGGCTCGTCGACGAGTACGAGTTCACGGCCGGCGTGGCCACCCGGCCGGTGAAGGTACCCATCACCGGGCCGTACACCCTGGCCCGCTGGAGCTTCGACGAGGCCTACGGCAGCACCGAGGCGCTGGCCCACGACCTCGCGGACCTCGTGAACGAGGAGATCGACCGGCTGGTCGCGGCGGGCGCCCGGTACATCCAGATCGACGAGCCGGCGCTGGCGACGACGCCCGACGACCACGCGCTCGTGGGCGAGTGCCTGGAGCGCATCGCCGCCGACGTGCCCGAGGACGTGCGCCTCGGGCTGCACGTCTGCTACGGCGACTACTCCCGCATCTACCCCGAGATGCTCGAGTTCCCGGTCCACGAGTTCGACCTCGAACTCGCCAACGGCGACTACGAGCAGATAGACGTGTTCACCGAGCCCGAGTTCACGAAGGACCTGGCGCTCGGCGTGGTCGACGTCCACGACGCCGAGGTGGAGTCCGTAGCGCGGATCAAGGCGAACATCCTCCAGGGGCTCAGGGTCGTCCCGCCCGAGCGGCTCACCGTCAGCCCGGACTGCGGGCTCAAGCTCCTGCCCCGGGAGGTCGCCTACGAGAAGATGGCGAACATGGTGCAGGCCGCCCGCGAGGTCGAGGCCGAACTCGACGCCGGCGAGGTGGACGTGGGACGGGTCTCCGCGAGCGCCGACTGAGCCGGCCGTCGACCGTCGCCCGGGCCGACGGTCACCTGGGCCGACTGAATCGGCCGCCGAACTGTCGCCTGAGCCGACGTCTGCCAGCGACGGTAATCCCCGCCACCGCCGGGTAACGGACCACTACTTATTGGCCGGGCGAGCGTAGGTCCCGGTGCCATGGTGTTCAAGAAAATCACGCTCGTCGGCCGGAGCGAGAAGAGCTTCGACGACGCCGTCGACGACGCCGTAGACCGGGCGGAGGAGACCCTGGAGGACGTCCACTGGGTCGAGGTCGACCAGCTCGGCGTCGAGGTCGCGTCCGTGGAGAACCGGGAGTACCAGGCCGAGGTGACCGTGGCCTTCGAGCTGCAGACCTAACAGCCGAACCGACCGTCACGGGTGGCCGGGGGAGCGGTGCCGGGGCGTGACGCTCGCCGTCCACCCGGCGCGAACCCACAGCTTTACCGTCTGCCTGCGACGACCCGCCAGTGTGACGACCGTACCGAGTGCCGGGGCCGTCACGCCCCGACCGCGACGGCGACTCCCGAGCCCGTCGGCCGCCGGAGGGCCGTAGCGTGGCGCTCCCGGTCTTCCTGCTGCCGTGGTTCGCCGCGGGCGGGGCCGCCCTCTACGTCCTCGTCAGGAGCGCGGGCGTGGCCGTAGACCGGACCGTCAGCCTCGCCAGGCACTACGACGTGCCGGACGCCCTGGTCGCCGGCGTCGTCGTCGCTGTCGGCACGAGCCTCCCGGAGATCGCCGCCCACGTCATCGCGTCGCTCGGCATCCTCTCCGGGACACTCGACTACCGGGTGGCGTCGGCGACGGTCCTCGGGGGCAACATGGGCTCCTCGACGGTCCAGCAGACGCTGCTCGTGGGGCTCTTCCTCGTCGGCGTCGGTCGCTACGAGTTCACCAAGACGTTCGTGCGCTGGAGCTACGTGCCGATGGTGCTCGCGAGCGTCCTGACGCTACTGCTGGCCTGGGACGGGACCGTCTCGCGGCTCGACGGCCTGCTCCTCCTCGGGGGCTATCTGGTCTATCTCTACTACGCCATCGACCGACAGCGCCGCCGCGAGCACCTCCCGGTCCCGGAGAGCCTGGACGTCGGCCGGGACGCGGTCATCAGCCTACTTGCCCTCGCCGCAGTGGTCGCCAGCGCCTACGTCGTGCTCACCGCCGCCCAGGCCGCGGTGGACGCCCTGGCGCTCGGCGGCTCCATCGTCGGCGTGGTCACCATCGGCGTCGCGGCCGCACTCCCCGAACTCTCGACCGTCCTGGAGTCCGTCCGCCGGGACGCCCCGCACGTCGCGATGGGCACGCTCGTCGGGAGCAACGTGGTCAACCTACTCGTGGGCATCGGTCTCGGCGGGACCATCTCGACCTACGCGGTCCCGCCGGCCGTCGTGTTCTGGGACCTCCCGTTCCGCGTCGCGGTCGGCGCCGGCGTCCTGGTCTACGCGCTCGGCCCCGGGCACGACGCGCTCCACCGGCGGAACGGCTACTACCTGGTCGCGCTCTACTTCGTCTTCCTCGGCGTCCACCTGCTGGTGTTCCCGGGACTATAGTTCGGCGGCAACCGTGTGGTGCCCTCGTGGTATCTGCGCGGTGGACCCGTCGCGGGGGCTCGTCGAGTGGGACGTGAAGCGGACGGGTTCCGAAGAAGGTGGCGGGCGTCTCAGGTCCGGAAGCTCTCGCCGCAGCCGCACTCGCTCTCGACGTTCGGGTTCTCCACGTGGAAGCCCGCGGCCTGGAGCCCGGACTCGTAGTCGAGGACGCTGCCGTCGATGTAGTTGATGCTCGCCGGGTCGACGAACACGCGCAGGCCGTGGTGCTCGTAGACGTTGTCGTCGGCCTCGGGCTCGGTGTCGAAGCGCATCCCGTAGGAGAGCCCGGCGCAGCCGCCCTGCTGGACGAACAGCCGCAGGCCCCCGACGTCGGCGTCCATCCCCTCCTGGTCCATCAGCGCGAGGGCCTGCTCGGCGGCCTGCTCCGTCACGTCGATGCTGGTGCTGGCCTCGCCCTCGGTCGCCGTGCTACTCATGTACGTGTGGGTAGCTGTCCCAACCAGTTAATCCTACCGCCCCCGGAAGCGGTGGCTTCCGGACGCAAGCGAATGGCCAGGGTCCCGCCTCGACGGAGTTCTCCCCGGTTGTAACTGCTTGTAAGCGTTTGTAAGTCCATGTAACCGGCAGGAGGCCGGCGGTTTCGCTCGCTGGAGCGGCGGGCCGGCGCGAACGGCCCAACCGTTCCGGCCGGAGACCGAGTGTCCTCGCCGCTCCGGCCGAACGCGCGGGTGACGCGAGGATATATGTCCCACTGGTGACATGGCCCCCTCATGACGACGATCCGAGGGACGATCCGCGGCATGGCCGTGCGGGCGAATCCGGCGTTCGCGGTCGGGGCCGTGGTGATTCCGCTCGCGGCGCTGGGCTACGCGCTCGTGTTCGCACCGCTCGCCCAGCACACCTACGTCCACGTGATGGCCGGGGTGCTCTGGACGGGCATCGACCTGTTCATGGCCATCGTCCTGGGGCCGGTGCTCGGCGGCCTCTCGGTGGAGTCGCGGGCCGCCGTCTTCGAGCGGTTCACGCCGAAGATGGCGTTCCTGATGCCGATACTCGCGCTCGTCACCATCTTCGGCGGCGTCTCGCTGGCTCTCAGGCTCCCCGGCTTCCACCACCTCCTGCCCTGGGTGGCCATCCTGACCGCGCTGACGACCGTCCCGCCCCTGCTGCTCGTCGGCTGGCAGTTCGACGCGTTCCGCGACTGGCGCTGGTGGGGCTTTCTCGCCGTGGTGGTCCTCGGCAGCGGCTGTTCCTCGCGTCGACGCTCCCCGACTTCGCGATGACGAACCCCGCCATCGTGCTCGCCGTCGCCAGCGTCGTCGGCCTCGGCGTCCTGATGCCCGGCGAGGTGCGCATCTTCCTCCAGCTCGACTCCGCGGAGCCGGACCCGAACGTCATCAGCCACATCGGCGTGCGGAACGCCCGGCTCAGCGGCGTCCAGGGCGTCTTCCAGCTCACCATCATCGTCGTGATGGTCTACCTGCGCTGGGGCGGCTTCTAGGGGCGGTCGCCTCTCCGCTCTCCTTCCCCGCGATTCGGGCCTCTCACTCCCGCCGCTCGCCCTCGAACCGCGCCACGACGCTCGCGGCGTGAGCCTCCAGTCCCTCGGCCTCGGCCAGGGTGGTTATCGTCTCGCGCAGCGCCGCGAGGGACTCGCGGTCGAGGCGCTGGACGGTCGTCGAGCGCAGGAACGAATCCACCGAGAGGCCGCCGGTGACCCTCGCCAGGCCGTTCGTCGGCAGGACGTGGTTCGTCCCGGAGGCGTAGTCGCCCGCCGCCACGGGTGTGTCGGCCCCGAGGAACGCGCTCCCGGCGCTCGGGACGCGCTCCAGCACGGCCTCGTCGTCGTCGGCCTGGACGGACAGGTGCTCCGGGGCGTAGCGCTCGGCGAACTCGCAGGCTGCGTCCACCGATTCGGCGACGAAGAGGCCGCTGGCGTCGTGAGCGAGCGCCGCGCGGATAGTCTCGGCGCGCTCGCGCGCCTCGATTTGACGCTCCAGCTCTCCCACGACGCGCTCGGCGAGTGCCGGGTCGGTCGTCACCGCGACGACGCTCGCGTGCGGGTCGTGTTCGGCCTGGGCGAGCACGTCGGCGGCGACGAGCGCCGGGTCGGCGGTCCCGTCGGCGACGACCAGCAGCTCGCTCGGGCCGGCCACGAAGTCGATGGCGACGTCGCCCTGGACGGCGGCCTTGGCCGCGGCGACCCACT
>Ga0102959_1000021_pt1 | contig 48308 bp, 43 predicted proteins | sample SalPonF2_B_D2_MG_FD_84520 | JGI IMG/M metagenome (GOLD analysis project Ga0102959, IMG submission 84520) | Salt pond soil microbial communities from South San Francisco under conditions of wetland restoration - Salt Pond MetaG SF2_B_D2_MG ...
AGCGCCCGCACCCGCCCGCCGGTCGTAATGCGGCGCGGGGTTTCCGGATCGATCACCCGCACGACGCGCGCCCGCATCTGAAAGCCGCGGTCGGTCACGAGTTGCAGCCGGGCGGTGAACGCGCCGGTTTCCATCAGCCGGCCCACCAGCACGGTTCCGCTCAGCGCGGCCAATCCCTCCGGCAGGGCCTTGCCGCGGTCGGTGTGGAGCCGGCGCGTGGTGACGCGCTGCCGGGGCGCGGCGCCGCGGCTCGTGCCGCCGGTAACCAGGCGCGTGCTGCCGTAGGGAAGCGCGTCGGCCGCCACGACCCGCGCGGGGATCAACTCCACCGGCACGTCGAACACCCGGCCGTAGAGCTGGCGGCGGGCCTTCTGGTGTTCGATGTACCGGGCGATCTGCTGTTCATAGGCCAGGGCCCGCCGTCGCCATTCGTCGCGCTCTTCGTGCAGGCGCTTGGCCTCGGCCGGCGTCACGCCCCGGGCGGTGATTTCCCGAACGTGGCTCTTGAAGGACGTGGCGACATACATGCCGGTGTCGCCGAGGACCGGCACCACGTACTGCGCCGCCACGCGCAGGCGCGACGCCAGGCGCCGCCCGGCCAGCGTGGTCGCGGTGACGGCCAGCAGCAACACCACCAGCGCGGTGCGGTTCGAGAGTTTGCCCCGGATTCTCATGCCATTCGCTCGATGCGTCTTGCGCCGCCCCCGGCGCGGGGGGCTCAGTTCCGGGCGGCCATGCGAGCCGCCAGTTGCAGCAGTTCGTCCGTGTAGCGCCGGTCATTGGCGCAGACGGGCACCTTGTGCTGCCCCCCAAGCTTACCGCGCATCTTCATCCACTCGTAGAACGTATTGTCCGGAACGGCGGTTACTTCCACGCAAGTCATGCCGAGGTCATCCTTGCGCTTGACGGTGTAGTCGTTGTTGCAACGCTGCAGTTCGGCGTCGATGGCGCGGGCGAACTGCTCCTCCCGCCCGGTCGCGGGCTGCTCGAACTCGATGACATACTCGTGCGCGCCTACGCGCCGCGCCTGGTCGGCATAGCGGGGGGAGGCGGTGAAGGCCCGCACGGGCAGGCCGGTCTCTCGCGAGGCGGCCGCCACGGCCGCCGACACCTGCTCGCCGATGATATTCTCGCCGAAGGCGTTGATGAAGTGCTTGTTGCGCCCGGCGAACACCACGCGCGGCGGGCGGAGGCTGGTGAAGCGGACCACGTCGCCGATGTCGTACGCCCAGAGCCCGGCGTTGGTGCTGAGCACTACCGAGTACGGCGTGTCGAGTTCGACCTGGTCGATCGTCAGCCGGGGGGCGTCGGCCTGGCCCCACTGCTCCAGCGGGACGAACTCGAAGAACAGCCCGTTGTGCGTGAAGACCTCCATGCCCGGGTCCTCCGCGGCCGCCTGCACGGCGATGAAGCCTTCGCTGGCCGGGTACACCTCCAAAAAGTCCAGATCGTGGCCCGCCGCGAGATACCGCCGGAACATCGGCCGGAACGGGGCGAAGTTCACCCCGCCGTGGACGAAGAGCTGCAGGTTCGGCCAGACGTTGGTGATGCCGCCTTCCTTGCCCACCCCGCGGATTTCGCAGATGCGGTCGAAAAGCACCTTCACCCAACTCGGCATGCCGGTGACGAAGCGGATATCGCGGCCGGCCACGCGCTGGGCCACCCGCTCGACCTTCTGCTCCCAGTTGTCCAGCAGGGCGAGTTGCTTGCCCGGCTCGTAGCGGGTGGCGATCGGCCAGCGGATGGACTGCGTGGCGATGCCGGACAGGTCGCCGATCATCGCGCCGCTCTCGGTCTCCGTCAGTTCGGTGGAGCCGCCGAGGAAGAGCAGTTGCCCGTCAAACAGGCGGCCGACCCGTCCGCGCCCGCGCCGCGCGTAGTAGGCGAAGATGCTCAACGCCGCCGTGCGGTTGGAGCGGATCATCTCCGGTGATACCGGGATGCGCTTGTCCCCGGCCGTGGTGCCGGAGGTCTGGGCGAAGTAGCGAATGCGCCCCGGCCAGGAGACATCCGGCTCGCCGGCGACGATGCGCTCGAACAGGTCCAGTTGGCTCACGTAGTCGCGGATCGGCACGGCCCTGGCGAAGTCTGCCGGCGTGCGAATGGAGGCGAAGCCGTGCCGTCGGCCGAAGGCGGTGTCCTTCGCGCGGGCCAGGAGTCTGTGCAGCGTGCGGCGCTGGGCGCCGCCGGGGTCGGCGGCGGCGCGCCGCAACCAACGGTCGATTCGTCGCAGATAGAGGCTGAATGCCGGCCCCAGCAGATTCAACACGTCGCTCCGGCGGCGGGCGGGGAGTCCGGCTCGATCTTCCGCGCCCACCACCGGGCGACGATCTCACCGAATTGTCGCGGATGCTCCATCATGGCGGCATGCCCGCAGCGGTCCACCCACACCAGTTCGCTGTTGGGAATGAGCGTGTGGAACTCCTCGGCCACCGGGGGCGGGGTAACGCGGTCCTCGCGACCCCAGATCAGCAAGGTGGGGCAGGCGATCTGCTTGAGCCGCTCGGAGACGTTGTCTCGCTTGGCGGACTTGGCCATCTGCACGAGCGTGCGAATGTTGCGGCGGATGCGGAGGGTGCCCATCACCTCGTCGACCATTTCGTCGGTCACGTGGACCGGGTCGCAGAATACCTCGCTCATCTTGTCATGGAACCACTGGCGATCCGGCTTCTTGCCGACCACGCTGAAGCTCTTCTCGAACAGGCCGCTGGAGCCGGTGAGCACCAGGCCCTTGACCAATTCGGGGCGCTCCACGGCGAGGTTCAGCCCCACGTGCCCGCCCAGGCTGTTGCCGCAGAGGACGCACGCGCGGAGGTCGGCATCTTCCAGGAACCGCTCGGTGTACTCGGTAATGCTCTCGACGCTGTTGAGGATCTGCCCGTTGTCGAAGAACGGGAACCGCAAGGCGATGGACCGACACGTTGGCGGAAGGTGTGGGAACACGCCCAGCCAGTTTTCCGGGGCCCCCATCATCCCGTGCAGCATCACCAGTGGCAGGCCGTCGCCTTGCTCGTGAATTTTGTACTGAACCATATTGGTGTGGCTCGTCCGTTCCGTGGTCGTTGGGTGCCGTGGCTCACGAGACAAACGCCCGCGGCCGGACAACAGGCTAGCACAAGTTCCGCGGCAGTCCAATGCTGTTGTGGCCGCAAATTCGCCTTGCGCCGCCGAAGCGGCCTAGGGGCCCGCGGGGGCGGTGGCCGGCGCCGTGGCCGATGCGGCGGCCGGAAGCACCGTGACCGTATCTCCCGGGGAGAAGCCCATCCGTTCGCCCGCCTCGGCCGTGATGCGCCAATGGAACGCGCCTCCGTGCTCATCCGGCGCGCGGGAAACCACGTCGGCCGCGCGGAGCGCGGCGCCCCCGCCACCAAGCCCGCCGCCGAGAAGCTCCTGGCCCAGCACCTGCTCCAGTTGCCGGGCGCGGGTGGTCATCTGGTCCAAGGCGGCCTCGGCGTGGCCCCGGCGGCGGCGCTCGGCCATCCACAGCACCGCCAGGCACACGATAATCACCAGCAGCAGCCCGCCCAGCACCATCGTGTACCGCCCATCGGCCTGCCGGGCCGGCTCGTCCGCGTGTGACTCGCTCATAGAACGTTCTCCATCTTTCTGTGCTCCCCGAGCGACCGGGCGATGCGCCTATCGGCGTCCGGGGAAATGTAGTCCGCGAACCGGGGCAGCGGTCGGCCCTTCTTGCCGTAGTAGTACGTCAGCCCGCGGTGGATCGCCAGGTTCGCCAGCCAACTGTTCCGCTTGATCGGCCAGACGCCCAGCCGGTGCAGCGCGCTGGCCGGGTGGTAGAATTCATTGAATGCCGCCATCTGGGCGTGGCGGAGTTCGTGCTCCGTCATGCGGGCCGGCTCGAAGACCACCGTGGACCCGTTGTACTTGTCCCAGTCTCGCGTCTTGAGCCGCCCTTCCGCCTCGTACCGGGCGAACACGGCGGTGCCGGGGTACGGCGTGAGGATCGGGTAGCAGCTCATGCAAAGTTTCGCCCGCTGGGCGAACCGCACGGCGTTCATGCAGTCTCGCCAGTCGTCGTTGTCGAAGCCGAAGATGAAACTGCCCCAGATGCTGATGCCGTGGGACTGGATCATCGCGATCCGCCGCAGGTACTCCTCGGCGTTCACGTAGCGTTTGCCGGCGTCGTGCAGCGTGCCGGCCTTGGGGCTCTCCAGGCCGAGGATCACGCCGATGCACCCGCTGGCCGCCATCGCCGCCAGCAGCTTCTCGCCGCGGGAGATCAAAATGTCGCACTGGCTGGCCCAGCGGATCTCCAGCGGACGCAGGGCGTCGAACAGGTCCATCGCCCACTTGTGGTCGCCGGCAACGTCGTCATCGGAGAAGATGAACGTCTTGGTGCCGAAGGCCTCCTTGGCGGCGCGGATTTCCTCCACGATGTCCCCCACGTCCCGCCGGCGGAACTTTCGGCCGAAGATCGCCGGCGTGGTGCAGAAGGTGCATCCGTGCGGGCAGCCGCGGGTGGTCTGGATGGGGTTGAAGACGAGATAGTCTTTGGCGTTCAGCAGGTCTTTGCGCGGCGTGGCGATGGGCGTGTCCGGCGCGTCGCGCCAGTCGTAGACGCTCTTCGGCGCCCCGGCCGCCAGGTCTTCCAAGGCCCGCGGCAGGGTGCTCTCGGCGTCGCCCTTGCAGACGATGGTCCCGTGCTCCAGCGCTTCTTGCGGCAAGGCGGAGGCGTGAATGCCTCCCAGGATCACCGGCACGCCCAGCGCCCGGTAGGCATCCGCCAGTTGGTAGGCGCGGCTGGCCTGCGTGGTCATCGCGCCGATGCCCACGGCGTCCACGCCGTCGGCCTCCGGCGTGTGGGGGGCATCGAGCACGTTCTCGTCGACGATCTCCACGTCCCACCCATCCGGCGCCACGGCCGCGCAGATCGCCAGGTTCAGCGGCATGAACAGCGCCCGGCGGGAGAAGGTCATCTTCTGGATGATCTCCGGCATGGTGATGGTGGACAGCGGGCTGGTGGGGTTGATCAACCGCAGCTTCCGCCGGCCGGAGGTATTCGTGGCGCGAATCATGTCCCGAGAGAATAGCACATCGCCCCGCCGGCCGCGCTATTGCAGGTAGATCTCCGCCACGGCCCAGGGCCGACTGCCCGGCTCGGACGCCCGCAGGCGGACGTATCTGGCCAGAACCGGGGCCGGCAGCACCAAAAGCGTAACGCGGCGCGTGCCCAGGACCTCGTAACGAGGCGTGAAGTTCTGCCCATCCAGGCTGGTCTCCAAGGCCATGCGCTTGGGAAAGCCGAACTCCTCGCCGCCATGGTCCACGATCACCATGTTGAACAGCCCCGGCTTGCCCAGGTCCACGGTCAACTGGGCCGCCCCGCCGCCATTCTCGGCCACGGCCGCGGTCTCGACATACCCGTCGATCGCGCGGGCCGGATCGGAGAGGTTTCCGGATATCTCCCAGGAGTGCCGCTCGGAGATGGCCGAGGCCGGCGCCCGCGGCGCCGCGGCGTCGTAGATGCGCCCGCCCATGCAGCCGCAAAGCGGCATGGCCGCAGCCGCCAAAATGATGAACCACAAGAACGCTGCCCGCACTTCGTTTGCTCCCGTCAAGCGGTAGAGGAATGAGGCTATTATAGGAATCCGCCCGGCCAATCCAAGGCAATGCGCGGCGGCTTTCGCGAGAGGACCAACTGTCCCGCGTCTGCACGTGTCTAACTATTCGCGGAAAAAGCCGTTGCGCGGGGCTTGTTCGCGCGGGCGGCGCCGCCGGACAATTGGTCACAGCCAAGCCGGTACGGAAAGGGGCAACTGCAATGCATGCCAGACGTTCCGCTCCCTCGGCCTCCCGCGCTCAACCTCGCCCGCCGGGCTCGCACTGGCGAGACACCCCGCCGCCAAACACCTCGCCGCTGAGCGAGTCCGGGCGCGTGGGCCTGCGCATCGCCTGCCACGCCTGCGGCTACGGACCGGGCGAGGCGCCCGCCGGCGGCGTGTGCCCCAAATGCGGATGCCACAGTTGGGACCGCTTCCTCCTACGTGAGCGGCTGCTGCCGGCCGGGGGCCTTGCCGGGTAGCCCGTTGCGGGGCGGGCGGACAGGCGGATATCTCTCAATGCGAATCGTCCAATATTTGACATCGCCCTTTGCGGGGGCTATACTACCAGTGGACAATCAAGTACCGCTCCGAGACTGGCGGCTGACGTGGAACCAACCACGAGGAATCGGAGCGGGGGATACCAAGCCGACCGCCTGGGCTCACGTTTGAACGCTCAGGCGTTTTTCATTTCCTGACCGCTCGGACGTGCGGAATCCTTTTCACAGGAGAACGAGATGCCCGAGCAAGCATGGCGCGGTTTCCAAGGCGGCCCCTGGCGGGATGACGTCGACGTACGGGACTTCCTCCAGCGCAACTACACCCCCTACGAAGGTGACGAGGCGTTCCTTGCTCCTCCCACGGAGCGGACCGGCAAGCTCCACGCCAAACTGGAAGACCTCCTCCGCTTGGAGCGCGACTGGGGCGGCGTGGTGGATATCGACACCTCCACCGTCTCCAGCCTGCTGACCTACGCACCGGGCTACCTGGACAAAGACCGGGAGATCATCACCGGCCTGCAGACCAACCGCCCGCTGAAGCGCGGCGTGAACCCCTTCGGCGGCATCCGCATGGCCAAGGCCGCCTGCGAGGCCTACGGCTACCAGCTCGACCGCAAGGTGGAGGAGTACTTCCGCTTCCGCACCACGCACAACGACGGCGTGTTCCGCGCGTACTCCGACGAGATGCGCGCCGCCCGCCGCAGCGGCGTCATTACCGGCCTGCCGGACGCCTACGGGCGCGGGCGGATTATCGGCGACTACCGCCGCGTGGCGCTGTACGGCGCGGACCGGCTCATCGCCGCCAAACAGGCCGACCAGGACGAACGGACCCGCCAGCACATGAGCGAGGAGAATATCCGCCTGTGCGAGGAGCTTTTCCGGCAGATCGACTTCCTCGAGAAACTCAAGCAGATGGCCGCGATGTACGGGCACGATATCTCCGGCCCGGCCGCCGACGCCCGCCAGGCCGTCCAGTGGCTGTACCTGGCGTATCTGGGGGCCATCAAGGAGCAGAACGGCGCGGCGATGAGCCTCGGCCGGGTGAGCACCTTCCTGGACATCTACTTCCGGCGGGATATGGAAGAAGGCGCGCTGGACGAGAGCGGCGCGCAGGAGCTGATCGACGACTTCGTGCTCAAGCTCCGTATGGCCCGCCAACTCCGCACGCCGGACTACAACGAACTGTTCGCCGGCGACCCGCTGTGGATCACCGAGGCCCTTGGCGGCGTGGGCGTCGATGGCCGGCCGCTGGTTACGCAAACCACCTACCGCTTCCTGCACACGCTCACGAATCTCGGCCCCGCCCCGGAGCCGAACCTGACGGTGCTGTGGTCCGAGCGGCTGCCCGAGCCGTTCAAGCGCTACTGCGCCCGCATGTCCATCGAGACCGATTCGATCCAATACGAGAGCGACGACCTCATGCGGCCGCGGTTCGGCGACGACTACGGCATCGCCTGCTGCGTATCGGCCATGCGCCTCGGCAAGCAGATGCAGTTCTTCGGCGCCCGCTGCAACCTGCCGAAGGTGCTGCTGATGGCTCTCAACGGGGGCAAAGACGAGATCTCCGGCGAGCAGGTGGGCCCGGAGACGGCGCCCGTGAGCAACGGCCCGCTGGACTACGACGACGTGGTGCGGCGTTTCGAGTTCTACCGCGACTGGCTGTGCCGGCTGTACGTCAACACGATGAACGTGATCCACTACATGCACGACAAGTACGCCTACGAGAAGCTCCAGATGGCCCTGCACGACACGCAGGTGGAGCGGTCCATGGCGTTTGGCATCGCCGGGCTGAGCGTGGTGGCCGACTCCCTCAGCGCCATCCGCCACGCAAAGGTGACGCCCGTGCGCGACGAGCAGGGGCTGATCCGTGACTTCGGCATCGAAGGCGAGTTCCCCGCCTTCGGCAACGACGACAACCGCGTGGACACCATCGCCGCGTGGCTGGTGGAGAGCTTTTTGGCCAGCCTCCGCAAGACCCCCTGCTACCGCGGGGCGGAGCACACGCTTTCCATCCTCACGATCACGTCCAACGTGGTCTACGGGCAGAAGACCGGCGCCACCCCCGACGGCCGCAAGCGGGGAGAGCCGTTCGCCCCCGGCGCCAACCCGATGCACAACCGGGACGTGACCGGGGCGCTGGCCTCGCTCAACAGCGTGGCGAAAGTGCCATATGACTGCTGCCGGGACGGCATCTCCTGCACGTTCTCCATCGCCCCGCGGGCCATCGGCCCGGACAAGGCCCAACAGGTGGACAATCTCGTGGGCATCCTGGACGGGTACTTCGCCCAGCACGCGCACCACCTGAACGTCAACGTGCTGGACCGCGACCGGCTGATCGACGCCATGGACCACCCGGAAAAGTACCCGCACCTGACGATCCGGGTGTCCGGCTACGCGGTGAACTTCCACAAGCTTAGCCGGGCCCAGCAGCAAGAGGTGGTGGCGCGCACGTTCCACGCGTCGGTATAGACGGCCCCTCCGCCCGGCGCGCCGGGCGCGCTGTCTTCGCGCAGGATCTGACGAAAGGCGAAACGCCGTTCCGCGATGATTGCAGCCCGATGCCATGATCATAAATGCAAAATCAAATAATTGTGAATTTTATGGTTTTTCTCGGAACGAGACGTACACTACATACATGCTGGGGCGCATCCATTCGATTGAAACGCTAGGGGCTCTGGACGGTCCAGGCCTGCGTGTGGTTGTGTTCATGCAGGGCTGCCGCCTGCGGTGCCGCTATTGCCAGAACCCCGACACATGGGCGGAAGACGCCGGCAAGGAGGTCTCCGCTCGTGAAATCGTTGATATGGCCATCCGCTACAAGCCGTACTTCCGCGGTGGCGGGGGCATTACGCTGTCCGGGGGCGAGCCGCTGCTACAGCCGGCCTTCGCCACGGAAGTGCTGCTCGGGTGCAGGGCCCGCGGCATCCACACCGCCCTGGACACGGCCGGCGTGGAAATCGACGAATTCGTGGACCAGGCCCTGGCCCAGACGGACCTGGTGATTCTGGACATCAAGCACGCCGACGCCGAGCGCCACAGGCAGCTCACCGGGGCCCCGCTGGAGCCGACGCTGACGTTCATGCGGCAGGTGGCCGTGCGCGGCATCGACCTGTGGGTGCGGCAGGTGATCGTGCCCGGCTGGAACGACAGCGAGCGGGACATGCTGGCCCTGGCCGATCTCATCCGCGGCGCGACCACCCTGAAGAAGGTGGAGCTGCTGCCCTACCACGCCATGGCCCGCGCCAAGTGGGAAGCGCTGGGCAAGCCCTACCCGCTGGCCGGCACGCCGGAGGCAGACCCCGCCGTGCGGAAGCATCTGGAAGAGGTGCTCATCGAAGCAATTTCCTGACGCCGTCCCATCAGGACGGTCGTGGCGAGCGCCTCCAGTGAGGCGGCCAGCCCCTCACCGCAAGCCGCACGCCCAACGGTACACCTGGTCAGTATGTGCCTATTTCCCTTCCCCGCTCCAGGAAGTACTTGTACGTCTCGTACTCCACGCGGCTGGAGACGCTGTGATCCGTGTGCAAAATGTACCCGCTGCCTTCCATGGCCGAGGGGAGTTTCTTCTGCAGTTCCGCCTCCACCTGTTCGGTGTCGTTGGATTCCAGCGTGCGGATGTCCAGACCGCCACAGAAGGCGATGCGGTCGCCGAATTCCTTCTTCAGCGAAGGCAGGTCCATGCCGGCCTTCACTTCCATCGCCTGCAGGCAGTCCATGCCGGCCTCGATGAGCCCCGGCACGAGCGGCGCCACGTATCCGCAGGAATGCACGATTACCGGGCAGCCGATGCTGTGGGCGTAGTCGAACGTCTTCTTGTGCGCCGGCCAGATGATGTCTTTGTACATCGCCGGGCTCATGAACGGTTTCTCTTTGAAGCCCATGTCCTCGAAGTACCAGATGCCATCCGGCCTGCCCTCCTCGGCGAAGAGCGTCTGCTGAACCTTCAGCACCAGGCCGGAGTAGACCTCGCACATGTCCTTCACCCAGTCCGGGTCCAGCGCCATGCCCATGAGCATGTACTCGTGGCCGCACATCGGGTGCATAAGCTCAAAGACGTTGATGCCGGACCAGCAGAAGTACAGGTCTTTCTCCGCGGCGTCCGCGCGGGCGTTGCGGTAGCTCTCGAACGGGATGCGATCGCGCAGCCGGCTGTCGTCGGTGAGTTTTGGGCGGATGTGCTCTTCCCATCCGGCGCGGTCCTTGACGAGGAAGTCCACGTGCTCCGGCGTGCCCGCCTTGTCTTTCCACCACCGCAGCAGCGCCCCGTTGGCGTTGCGGGTGAGTTTCCACTCCTCCGTCTCCTCGACGATTTCCTCCGTGTGGTCCAGGTCCGCGGACAGGTTCGGCCAGCCGCCGTCCCGCAGGTCCAGGCCGAAGTGGTCCCGCAGGTTCTCCCCTTCAGGTATCTTCCCCGCTTCGGTCCACGCGCGCTGCGTATCCGCCCAGAAGCTTTCGTACGCGGCCACGCGGTCGACGGGCTCTCGCTTCAGGATGCGGGCCACTCGTTCACGACTGGTCAGTTCGGCCATGGCTGCCATTCTCCGCTGTTTGTCATTTCTCTACGAAAACGGAACTATCTTCGGGTGATATCGCCTTATTGACAATGGCGAGTTGCGGCATTGCTTTGTAATATATCGATATGCCTTCTGTCGAAGATAGTGGACGAATCCGCATCACGAGAGCGGACGTCAGCCCCTGCGCGCCGGACTGGGTGTGGGTGAACACCGGCGCCTTGGCGTCCGAAGTCAACATCTGGCTCGTCTCGCGCGGCCGGGGGTGGCTCCAGCGCCGCGGCGAGGCGTCAGAGCTCCGTCCCGGCGACTGCTTCGTGCTTCGTCACCGTGTGCCCCACCGCGCCTGGCACGACCCGGCAGCCCCGCTGCTGGTGCCGTGGGTTTGCTTTGAGTTCGTCGACGCCAACGGCCGGGCCATCGCGCCGGCGCCGGAAGAGCGCCTGCCGCCCTTCCACCGCCGCGTGGACGGCGTGGGGTTTCTGGGCGAGTTGATCGGGCGTTGCGCCGAAGCCTTCAACGCCGGCCGGCACGCCGACGCCGTCGGCTGGCTGGAAGCGGTGCTGCTGGAGGTGAACCGCCAGGACGCCCGCCCGCTGGACACCAGCCTCCAGCGCCGCCAGGCGCGTCGCATCGAGGCCCTCTGCCAGCAGGCCGAGCGGGACATCGGCGCCTTCCGCCGCGTGGAAGACCTCGCCCGGCCGTTCGGCTGCGGCACGGACCATTTCATTCGCCTGTTCAAGCGGCTGCGGCACGTGACGCCAGGGGAGTTCCTGATCCGCACGCGCATCCGCCGCGCGTGCGACCTGCTGCGCTTCTCCGGGCGGAACGTGACGGACATCGCCGATGCGCTGGGCTATGGGGACGTGTACGCTTTCAGCAAGCAGTTTCGATCTCGAATGGGACGCAGCCCGACAGCCTACCGGCGCGGCGCGTGAAGCCCCCCCCCGCCGCGTCAGTGCGGCCATTCCGACCGAGCGTTTCTTCCGCACCGACGGTTTGCTTGCCGGTGCTCCGGCCCATGCGCGGCCGGAAAGTAACCGTCGTGCTCGTTGGCGAACTGGAAAGCCGTGAGGCCCCACGCGCGCATATTTGACGCGCACGCCGCCCGGCGGGCCAGTTCCTTCGCCCGGCCGAGACTCGGCAGCAGGATGCTCACCAGCAGCGCGATGATCGCGATGACGACGAGCAACTCGATTAATGTAAATGCCTTAGGAATCCAATTCTTGCGCATGATTCGCTCCACACTTGCGGGACATGGCAGAAGCTCTACAAAAACGATTCTAATAGAATCATAGCACCTGTGGATCGAACTGCAAAGCGCGAATTCGGGCGGGCGTCCGCCGCGCTGGGGGCATCCGGGGAGCTGGCGATGGCTGCCCTACCGGGCATCCTCCAGCTTGTCAAGGATGGCCTCCCACGCCAAGATGTCCCGGTCTCCATAGACCGGGAAGTTCTCGGTCCAGAGCGTCTCGTCGCGGGCGAAACTCACGCTCGTGTCGCAGAACATCACGTTGAAGCCGTGATCACCGGCGTGCGGCGTGTCTTCGCTGATCACGTCACAGGCCAGCAGCCTCCCGGATTCCATGTCTTCCTGCTTCTGGAACAGGCGGTTCTTGTCTCCGTCGGGCGGGTCGCGCATGCGCGGGTTCCAGGCGAAGCCGCCCTTCAGGCTGTAGGTGGGGTCTTCCGGGGAGTACGGCCACATGATGCCGCCGTCCGGCCGCCATTCCGCCCGCGCCTGCGGGAAGCCGCGGTCGGCGTTGTAGTCATAGGACGTGCTTGCGGAAGCAGCCTGGCTCGGGCAGTACATGGCGCCCGGCTCCGCGTAGCCCTCCACGTACAGAAACGCCAGGTTCTGCCACCCCTTGCCCGGCCAGTAGAACCACTCCACCCAGTGATTGAAGTTAATATAGTTCATCTGCGAGTACAGATGACAGGGAGGGAGATCCCCGTCGCTTTCACCGGCGTACAGCACCGTGGCCGTGCCCATATTCCGCTGGTTGCTTCCGCAGATGGTCCGGCGGGCCAGTTCCTTTGCCCGGCCCAGGCTCGGCAGCAGGATGCTCACCAGCAGCGCGATAATGGCGATCACGACGAGAAGTTCGATTAAGGTGAAGCCTTTAGTTTGACGCAGTTTACTCATTTCTCTGCTCCAAGATATACAGGGATTGCGATGTGGCGCAAAACGTTTCTATAGTAATTATATACGCGGCAATTCTTGACACAAGGAAATTCTCATCCTCAGATTATTCGGATTTGCCGCCCCCGCTTCCGTATGAAAATACCAGCGTGCGTCCACAAGAAAGGGCCCCGTCCGGTGACGGGGCCCGTATGACTCGGTGAAACACGACTGGCCGGCCTGCGAAGCTACTTCGTCTGCCTGTCTCGTTTGGCGGCGGCTTTGTCGGCGGCGAGGACTTCTCCCTCCGCCTTCGCTTTGCGCAACTCGCTGACACTGCGGGTCTTGAGCCGGGCGGCGCCCTTCCACTTGTTCGTGCCCCTGTACTGCTTGCGGCGCTTGGCGGCGGCAAGGCGCTTCTTTGCGGCCGGGATTTCCCCCTTGTACTGCGGCAGCCACTGCGCCTGGGCGATGAGCATCTCGTCCACCATCTGCCAGATCTCTTGTGGGTCGCAGACGGCGCCGGTCAGCGGGTCCATCAGCACGGCCTGCTTGAGCAACTCCACGTCGCCCGCCACGGCCGCCAGCACGCTCATCCGCTGGACGTTGATGGAGCTTTCCAGCATCGCCGCGCAGACCAGCGGCAGGTCTCCCACGGCCGGGATACTCACGCCGTTGCGGTCCACGTAGCCGGGCGCCTCCACGATGGCGTCCTCGGCCAGGTTCGAGATGCACCCGCCGTTGGGCACGTTGAAGTGGCCTCGATACACCCGCCCGGTCTCGAGCCCCTCGATGATGTAGCTGCCGTGCTCGTGGCTGCGATCTTCCGGGCCGATGGGCGCATCCTCGGCGGCCATCCACTTGGGGAAGTCCGTCTCGAACCAGTTCCGCCCTTCCGTGCAGACGCGCAGGTATCCGCCCGTCTCGCCGTTGATCCACGAGGACAGGTCGATCCACTTGCGGATGTCCTTCGGCCGCTTGCGGTACCACGGCAGGTACTCGCTCAGGTGCCCGTTGGACTCCGTGCTGTAGTAGCCGGTGCGGCGGAGCACGTCGATGCGGACCTTCTCCGTCTTCGAGTAGACCGGGTGCCGCTCGAAGCCTTCCAGCAGCCGGCCGGTCCAGTCCTCTCCGTCGTAGATCGCCTGGAGGTACCACGTCTGGTGGTTGATGCCGGCGCAGATGATGTCCACGTCTTTCGGCGTCACCTGCACGTAGCCGCGACCGCCCTTCTTTTTGCCGTTGTTGACGAGCAGCTCGATGACTTCGGCGATCTGCTTGTGCCCGCCCTGCACGCCGTGGCACAGGCCGAGGGTCGGCACGCCGCCGTGGACGTTGGCCGCCCACGTGTTCATGGCGTTCGGGTTGGCGTAGTTCAGCAGGAGCGGCTCGTCGGCGCCCACCTCGCGAATGTCCCGGCAGAAATCCAGCATGCACGGGATGTTCCGCTGCCCGTACATAATGCCGCCGACGCAGAGGGTGTCTCCCACGCACTGGTCCACGCCGTACTTCAGCGGAATTTCTATGTCCGTGCGAAACGCCTCCAGGCCGCCGATGCGGGTGCAGTTTATGATGTAGTCCGCGCCCTCCAAAGCCCGGCGGCGGTTGGTGGTGGCGGTGATCTTCGCGGGCAGCTTGTTGGCCCGGATGTCCTTGCGGCAGAGCTGGACCACCATGTCCAGATTGTGCTTGTTGATGTCCGTGAAGGCGAACCGCGTGTCCCGCAGATCCGGCACGGCCAGCATATCCCGCATGAGACGGCGGGTGAAGCCGACGCTCCCCGCTCCGATAAACGCTACCTTGATCGCCATTGCGTGTTCCTTTCCGGCCGGCGTGGCCGAGGATGTTGTTGATATTGTGCTTCACTGTACAATGCCCGTATAGAACGTCAATGCGAGTGTTGTGCTATGAATAGTATAAATGTGCTCTCCCGCTTCCGCCGGCGACGGCCGAGCTCGCGCAGCCTGCTGTTTCCCCAGTCAGCCCACGGGCTGTACGCCATGATCACCAGCGCGGGGTTCGAACGCCTGCGATCCGGCCCGTACGATCACCACGGCCTGCGCCGCAGGCGCGACGAGTTCGTGGTGCTGCAGTACACGCTCCGCGGCCGTGGCGCGCTGGTCTACGAAGGCGTCCGCCACGAATGCTCCCCCGGCACAGCCATGCTGGTGACGATCCCGCACGATCACCGCTACTACCTGCCTGCCGGCGGGGAATGGACGTTCTTCTACCTGTGCATGAACGGCCGCGAGGTGCTGCGTGCGTGCTGCGCGGCGATCGGCCGGCTCGGGCCGGTCATCCCGCTGGCCGACGATTCTCCGGCACTGCGGTCGGCGGCGGAAACGTGCCTTGCCGTACTGGGCGGCGATGTCCGCACGCCGTGGTGTGCATCGGCCGCCGCGTATGAGATCGCCATGGGCCTGCTGGAGGCGGCCGAGCCGGAGACGAGGCCGACCGTCGGCGCAAAGCATGCGGAGGCCGTCACCCGGGCGGTGCGCTTCTGCCGAGAGAATCTCTCCCGGACGATCGGCGTTGCGGATCTCGCCCGAGAGGCGGGCCTCAGCCGCTGGCACTTCTCGCGGCTGTTCCGGGCGGCGCGCGGGAATGGGGTCGGCAAGTTCATCGAGCAGGAGCGGATGCGGGCGGCCGCACGGCTGCTGCAGACCACCGATGAGCCGGTGAGCGGGGTCGCCAAGCGTTGCGGCTACGCGGAGGCGGCGTATTTCTGCCGCGTGTTCCGGCGGACATATGGGCTTTCGCCCGGTGCGTTCCGGCGCAGCGGGATGTACGGCGCCGCTACCTGAGCCGCCAGAAGTCGGGGCTCAAGGCCTCGCGGAGCGCTGATCGCAGGTTCTCCAGCACTTCCTTGCGCGTCTCGCCCTGCGAGTTGACGCCGGGCACTTCCTCGACCCAGCCGATCCACCAGTTGCCGTCCTTGCGGATTGTGGTCGTGTACTCCCGCTTCACCGCCTGCCTCCTCCGACGCGACCTTACCGCCGGATCGCGTCCTCAAAAAGCTCCCAGCTCGCCCGGCCGGCCCAGTATTCGTTCGTGGTCTGCCAGTATCCGTAGGACGCGGAGACGGACCGCCCGTACAGGCAGTCCTTGTCGCCCAGGTGGTTGCGGCGGGTGAACTCCTCTTCGCTCACGCTCTTGCCGGCCCGCAGGTCGGCCAGCAGGCCCATCAGCCGGTCGCCCTCGTTGTAGAAGTTCACGTCCGCCACGGCCCGGCGGTGCAGTTCTTCCTCCGGGGCGGTGAGCTGGCGGTGATACATGCGAATGTCGTTGGACAGGTCCTGCACGCGGTCGAACAGCCGCTCCAGCCAGCCTTCCGGGTCGTCGATGTCCGGCTTGAACGTGTGCGTGGCAAGCATCGCCCGCTGGAAGAGCAGGTAGTGGTATCGCTCCAGGGCGGCCAGATTTACATCGGCCGCGGCGGGCACGGGCGGCGGCGCGGTTTCGTCCATGAGCCCTTCCGGGAAGGGGCCGCTCTTGCCGCGCCCGTACAGGCGGTCGAAGAGGAACACGTCGTGGTAGACGCGGATCTGCTTGGTGGTGTACTTGCCGTCGGCCGCGGCGGAGGCGAAGATCGGCTTGAGCATCCGGTCGGCCGCGCGGTGGGCCATGGAGCCGAGGCAGAAGGCGAGCTTCTCCGCGTCGCCGTCCTTGGGATCGGCCTTGCGCTCTCGCAGCGTGCGGACCACCGGCCCGGCGAATTGCTCCGTCTTGCGCGTCAGCGCGCCGAGGCGCATGGCCTGCACCTGCTCGCGCAGCACCCGCTTGATCTCCGGCTCGATCCGCCCGCTCGCCTGGGCCAGCAGGACCGCATCGTCCGCAACCGCAATATGTGTGACCAGTTCCGACATCGATTACTCCCTGAAAGACCGAATGATTGTGCTCCTGTTAGTGCAATGCCGTGCTTCATGCAATGTCATCCCGCGGTACTCCGCGCCCGGCTGTGGTTCGCCCCGGAAAGACGCCAGCCGGCGCCACCAGTTGGAAGGGGGTTATCATGATCGAGCCCCGAAGGGGCAACGCAATTCCTGTCTTCCGCCGAAGGCCGGCAGATGCCCGCGCCCCCACAAACCGTGGCGCTTCGCTCGAGCGCAGTTCCGTGTGCCGGGCCTACGGCCCGGAAGACAACCTTCTTGCCAGTCACCCCCCCAGCAGGGCCACCGCCAGGTCCGCGGCGTTGCCGGAGGCCGTCGCCGGGGGCGGCACGTGCAGCGGCGCCACGAGGTCCAGCAACTGCCGGCGCAATTCCAGCATGTAGCCGGGGTCGCCCAGCACGTCCAGCGCGGCCGAGGCCAGTTGCCGGCTGCTGCCGTGCCAGGGGATCAGTTCCCGCACGATCCGCCGCGGCGCGAGGATGTTGACCAGGGCGAAGTGCCGCGTGGGCACGCCCCACCGGCCCACCACCCGCAGCATCAGGTCCATCAGCCAACTCGTTTTGTAGAGCGTCACCATCGGCACGCCGAAGTGCGCCAACTCCAGCGTCACCGTGCCGCTTCCGGCCAGGGCGAAATGCGACTCCGCCAACACCTGCCGGGTCCGGCCGACGGCCAGTTCCGCGATCTGAAGCAACTCCGCCCGGCACGTGCGGCGGATCAGATTTGCGCAGTGCTCCGTCCGGGCCGCGAGAGAGAATTCCGCCTCCGGCCACTGCCGGCGGATGGCCGCGGCCGCCTCCAGCATGGCGCGGGTGTGCATGCGGATCTCCACCTCCCGGCTGCCCGGCAACAGGGCGATCCGCCACGTGCCCTCCCCGTAGGCCTCCAGGATATCCGGCAGCACCGGCGGGCGGGCGGGCAGGCTGTCGAACAGCGGATGGCCGACAAACGTCGCGGCGATGCCGCGCTGCCGCAGGTAGTCCGGCTCGAAGGGAAGAATGCACGCCACGTGGTCCGTCAGCCGCCGCAGCTTCTTCACGCGCCACGGCGCCCACGCCCAAATCTGCGGACAGACGTAGTGCAGCACCTTTGACCCGCTCTTCTTCGCCGTCGCCGACAGGTGCCAGTTCAGCGCGGGAGAATCCACCGGGATGAACAGGTCCGGCCGGACCTGCCGGAGGATCTTCTGGATGCGGAAGATGTTCCGGGCGAAATAACCCACCTTCAGGAACGTCCCCCCGAGCATGGACGCCTTGCGGGTCACGTCCGCGACGCTCTCGCAGCCGGCTTCCGCCATGTGCGAGCCCGTCACGCCGAGAAGCCGGGCGTCCGGCAGGCGGGCGCGCAAGGCGCGGACGAGATTCGCCGCGTGCTCGTCGCCGCTGGCCTCGGCCGCGGCCAGGAAGATGGTGGGCGCCTTGTCCATGCGATGGCTGCCGCCCGGCGGGCTAATCGCCGATCCCCATCGCCCCGCCGGCCGCCTCCGCCACTCCCAACGCCGAGGCCACGGCGTGCGTGGAGATGTGGCTGATCGACACCAGCACGCCGGAGAGGTTCAACTCGTCGGCGATCTCTCGGCACCGGCCGCTGAGGCGAACCCTCGGCTGGCCGGATGGTTCGTTGCGGACCTCGATGTCCGTCCAATTGATCCCGTTCCGCCAACCCGTGCCCAGAACCTTCAGCACGGCTTCCTTGGCGGCGAAGCGCCCGGCGAGATGCTCGACTTCCCGCTTGCGGCCGCGGCAGTAATCCAGTTCCACGTCCGTGAACACGCGCCGCAGAAAGCGGTCGCCGTGACGGGCGATGATGTCCCGCAGCCGGGCACACTCCACCATGTCGATTCCCTGAGACAATACTCTCATATGCCAGATGATACCTTTCGAGGGCGACGGAGAGAAGCGCCCAACCGCTCCGCCGGGTCAATCGGCGGGGCTCGCCTCGATCATCTCTCGCAAGTTCGGCGGCAGGAAGCGGTCTTCCAGTTCCGGCCGGCCGCGGAGAGCGGAGGCCACCACGGCCATCCGGTCCGCCACGCCGGCCGACGGGTCCAGGAACAGGATCTCCCGGCCCTTGAGCCGGACCACCGCCCCGCCGGGGTGCTCCGCCGCGTCTCCGGCCGGGGCGCGGCGGATCTCCATTCCGAGAGACTCGGCCAATTCCAGCATCGCCATAAAGACAGACTGCTCTTCCACGGGCATCTCCTCTGCACGGGAACATACCCGCCCGACCGGTCCGGCGGCAAGCGCCGCCGCGGGATCGACATCCGCCCAGGGAGTGAGAAATGCGCAATTTTGGGTTTCTCAAGTCCGCGGCGGAATGCTAGGATGGCCGCCTACCATCCGTCCGGTATCCGGACTTATCGTTCCTACTACCCGAAATCCAGGTCGACGCATGAGCACCTCACGGACAGTGCTGGAGGTGCCCGGCTACCAGGTAATGCAATACCTCGGCAGCGGGGCTCGCAGTACGATCTGGCAGATCAAAGACTGCCGGACGGAAAAGGTTTATGCGCTGAAGCGCGTGGTCAAGCGAGACGCCAAAGACGTTCGCTTTCTCGAACAGGCGATCACCGAGCACCATGTGAGCACCCACATGGACCACCCCAACCTCCGCAAGATCATCGAGTTGCGCCGCCTGAAGCGATGGCTGAACCTCAAGGAAGTGCACCTGGTCATGGAATACTGCCCCGGCGTATCCGTGCAGGATGACCGACCGCGGAGCATTCAGGACGTGGTGCGCATCTTCTCGGCCGTGGCCGATGCACTGGCCCACATGAACGCCCGCGGCTTCGTGCATGCGGACATCAAGCCGAACAACATCATCGTGGCGCCCACTGGCGTGGTGAAGGTGATCGACCTCGGCCAGAGCTGCCGGATCGGCACGGTGAAGGAGCGCATCCAGGGCACGCCGGACTTCATCGCCCCGGAGCAGGTCCGCCGCCGCCCGCTGGACAGCCGCACAGACGTCTACAACTTTGGCGCGGCGCTGTACTGGACGCTCGTCGGCCGGCCGATCCCCACGGTGCTGCCGACCAAGGGGGTGGCCACGATGATGTCGGACCTGGCCATCAAGCCTCCGGAGGAGGTGAACCCCGACGTGCCGGCGCCCCTCAGCAAGCTCGTGCAGGACTGCGTGGAGCTCCGCCCGGCCCGCCGGCCGAAGTCCATGGCGGACGTGGTGTCCCGCATGGGGCTGATCCACCACACCATGAATCGAAGCCAAGACGAGTTGGCCCCGTGAGCGACGCCGTTGACATCCTCCGTCAGGCGGCCCGCCTGTGCCGGGAAGACCCCCGGCGAGAGGGCAACGTGGTTCTGCTGGACGCGGGAACCCGCGTCATCGCCACGGGCGACATCCACGGGCATCACGCCAACCTGCGGCAGATCGTCGCCGCGGCCGACCTCGCCGCCCGGCCGCGCCGCCGGCTGGTTTTGCAGGAGATCATCCACGGCCCGCCGGACGCCGCCACAGGCCGCGACCGCAGCATCGAGTGCCTTCTGGACGCGGCGCGATGCCTGATCGAACACCCGGAGCAGGTCGTGATGCTTCTGGGCAACCACGACGTGGCCCAACTGACCGGCAACGAGATCACAAAGGAGGGACGCGGAGCGTGCAAGGCGTTCGCCGAGGGCGTGCGGCACGCGTTCGGCGCCGAGGCGCCCGACGTGCTGGACGCGGTGTCCATGCTGGCCCTGGCGATGCCGCTGGCCGTCCGCTGCGGCGGCGGGGTGATGGTGAGCCACTCGCTGCCCGCCCCCGGCCGATGGTCCGACGCCTGCGAGCAGGTGCTGCACCGCCGCTACACCCCAGACGACATGCGCCGCCGCGGCGGAGTGTACGAGTGGACCTGGGGCCGCGGCCACACGCCCGAGAGCGTCGCGCCCATCTCCGAGAAACTGGGTGTGAGTTTCTTCCTGATCGGCCATTACCATCTGGAAGTAAGCCACCGCGTGCTCGCGCCCACCCTGATGACGATCACCAGCGACGGGCCCGATGGCCGCGTGCTGCCGTTCGACGCGGGCGAGACGCTGCGCGCGCCGGCGGCCGAGCAGAGTCTGCTGGCCGCGCGGACGCTTCGCAGCGAGGACATCAACTCCGAATGAGCGAACTGACGGGCAAACAGAAGCGCCGCCTAAAGGCGGTCGGGCAGCGGCTGCCGGATGACGTGACGGTCGGGCGGCAGGGACTGACCGAAGGGGTTCGCCGGCGAATCGAGGCCCTGCTGGAAGACCGCGAGCTGATCAAAGTGCGGATGGCCGCCGACCCCCTCGCCGACCGCAAGCAGTCCGCCCGCAGCCTTGCCGAAGAAGTGAAGGCCGAACTGGTGAACGTGGTCGGCTGGACCTGCCTGCTGTACCGCGAGAGCACCACGCTTCCGCGGGAGCAGCGCCTGCGCCTGGAATGACCGCCCCGGCCGTTATGAACCACTGAGGTCACAGAGGGCCCAGAGCAAGAAAGGCGCTGCGCCTGGAATCGCATTCGCCGATGCGGACCGACGCGGATACCCGCCTTCGCCGCCGCCGAGCGGCAAGCCCCGGATTCGCGGTTTCTCCGCATTCTTCGCGCTGTCTAGGGTTCGCGAGGCGCTTCACTCCGGCCCGTCCGGCGTCGGCAGGCCGCCCGGCGCGTTCAGGATGCCGCGAAGGGGCGCGCCCCCGTCATTCGCATCCCCCTCCGACGGGCGCACGGCGTCCAGGAAAGAGCGGCCATCGCCCGCGCCCGCCACCGGCGGGCCGAATCGGGCGTCCTCGATCTTCTTCCGCCAGCGGGCGATTTCCGGATCGCCGCCGCCGGCCAGCGCCGCCATGTCGATGAACTTCATGGCCTGGGCGTGGCGGCCCAGAAAGTAGTAGCACCGCGCGGCCCGCAGCGCCGCCGGCGAGCGGACCGTTGGATACTCGGCCGCCTGGGCGAAGGTTTCGGCGGCGCGGGCCTGCACCTTCTCGGCGGGGCCTTGCTCGGCCAGTTGCACCTGGCCGAGTTTCAGCAGCAGCAGCCCGCGGCCGGCCCCCCGGCCGACCTGCACGCCCATCCGCAAAGACTCCGCCGCCCGGTCCGTCTTGCCCAGGGCCTTCTGCGCCTCGGACAGGTTGCCCCACAGCGCCGCGTTGCGCGGGTCTTTGCGGGTGGCTTCGGCGAGATGCCGCTCGGCCTCGGCGTAGCGGCCGCCGGCCAGGGCGATCCGCCCCAACCCGGCGAGCGTGGGCGGGTCATTGAGGCCCGCATCGTGGGCCTTGCGGAGCTGCGCTTCGGCCTCGGCGGGTCTGCCCGCTTCCAGCAGAAGCAGACCGAAGCGCGACCAGATGCCCGCCCTGGTTTCGTCGGCATGCTCGGCCGCCTGCCGGAAGAAGTACATCTCGTTGCCGCCCTGCCGCGCGGAGACAAGCTGCCCCTTGAACCACAGGGCCGAGGCGCAAGCCGGGTCCTTCCGCAAGGCCTCATCGACCGCATTTTCCGCCTCGGCCGGTTGGCCCATGCCGCCCAGGGCCTTGGCCAGGGCGGTGCGCACCTCGGCATCGTGCGGGTCGGTGCGGAGGTACGCCTCGGCCAGGTCGCGGGCCGCGCGGAACTGACCGCCGGCCAGCAGTTGCTCCGCCTGGCCGAGCACGCGGTCTCTCCTCGCCATGGGCGAGGGGCCGCCGTGGCTCGGCGCGCCCGAAGGCGAGGGGCCGGCGCCGCGGACCGCCACGTAGATGGTCACGGCCACCACCACCAGCACAATCACGCCCAGCGCGATCGTCTGGTTGCGGGCGCCGCTCCTGGCCGGCGGCGGGGAGGAAGCCTGGGGCTGTTTCTTCATGGGTTCGCGTTACCTCCTTCTTCTCCGAGCAACTCGTGCACGGCATCGGCGATCCGGGCCGACCGCATGAGCGTTTCGCCGACGAGGATCGCCGAGACCCCCGCCGCCGCCAGCCGCCGCACATCCTCGTGCGTCTTGATGCCGGACTCGCTGACCACCAGCACTCCCTCACCGGCCATGTCTTTGAGGCGCAGCGTCGTGCCGAGGTCCACGTGGAACGTCGTGAGGTCTCGGTTGTTGATGCCCAGCAGTCCGTATCGGCGCAGCGGGAAGCCGATCATCGACCGCACCTGCATCAGTTCATCCGCCCCGTGCACTTCCACGAGGCAGGTCATCCGCAGTTCCGTCGCCAGGATCATCATGTCCGCCAACTCTCCGGGCGGCAGCGCCGCGGCGATCAGCAGAACGGCGTCGGCCCCAGCGGCGCGGGCCTCGAAGACCTGCGCCGGGTCGATGAGGAAGTCTTTGCGGAGCACCGGCAGGCCCACGGCATCCCGCACGGCTCGCAGATCGTCCAGCGAGCCGCGGAAGTACGTCTCATCCGTCAACACGCTGATGGCGCTGGCCCCGGCTCGCTCGTACTGGCGGGCGATGGCCACCGGGTCGAAGTCTTCGCGGATCAGCCCGGCCGAGGGAGAGGCCTTCTTGACTTCCGCAATCAGATGGAGGAGCCTTTCGGGCTTTCGTGTGACGGCGGCGTAGAAGTTCCGCGGCGGCGGCGCCTGGCGTGCGGCAGCGGCCAGCGAGGCGAGGCTCTGCCGGGCTCGCAGGGCGGATACCTCATTGCGCTTGGTTTCCAGGATGGTCTGTAATATATTCTGCGGCATTATCTTAGCCCAGGGAAGGCTTGGAGAAGGCCCCTACAGGCCGGCTCGCCTTAGGTACCGGATGCCCTCATTGATGTCAAACGCATTGTACTCGCTGGCGGTCCTGCCGCCGATGGCGACTTTCGCGCAGGCCGTGGACGCGGCCCCGGCCCCCGTGCCGCCGGCGGCCCCGCCGCCCGATGGCGACGTGCTCAGCGGCATGCTGGGCGTGGTGGCCGTCGGCCTGTGCGTGCTGGCGGTGTGGGTCATCCGCCGAATCATCCGGCCGCGTAAACTCTGGCTGGCCGATACGCCCGGCCGGCCCAACCACCTGACGCCCCTTCACGTGCTGGGGCTGTTCGCCGTGAATATCCTGTTCGGCGGCGTTGCGGCCGGGCTGCCGGGGCCGCGATGGCGCCTGGTGGGCATTCTGGCAAGCCAGGCGCTTTGGCTGGTCCTGTGCCTGGCCGTCGCCCGGCGGACGTTCCGCCACGGGCTGCTGCGCGGATTGGGCCTCAGCCTGCGGCATTGGCTGTACGATTCGCTGCGGGGAGTACTCGGATACCTGGCCACGTTCCCGGTGTGCTTCTTTCTGGCGATGGGTTTCACGTTGCTGCTTTCCCGGTGGAACCCGGATATCTGGAATGTGCGGCACCCGATGCTCGTGCTGCTGGATTCTCTGCCGAACACGTGGGTCTGGCGGGCGCTGATCGCCGTCAGCGCGGTGGTGCTGGCGCCGCTGGTGGAGGAGGTGTTCTTCCGCGGGCTGCTGCAATCGATGCTCCGCCGGTATACCGGCAGCCCGTGGATGGCCGTGGTCATCACGTCGCTGTGCTTCGGGCTCATGCACTACCCCACGCCGCAGTACATTCCGGCCCTGGTGATGCTGGGAATTTCGCTGGGCTACAACTACGAGCGATGCGGCCGCCTGGCTGCCCCCATTCTCATCCACGCGCTGTTCAACGGCGTGCAGATCGCCTATCTCTTCGCGGGATTGGACTGAACCGCCCCCGCCCCATCGCAATAAAAAAGACCGACTCCGCGGCCGAGTAGCCGCAAATACCGGTCTTGTTTCCCTCGCCTCTGCGTTCCTCTGCGCCCGCCGGAGGCGGGCCGTGCAGCAAGGCAAAGAGCGATGCACTCTGGCCGAGGCAGCATGAGCGTTGCCATCCCGGCCGCTTCACATCCTAATCTTATGGGCGACACGTGCTCTTGTCAATGCGAATAATCTGCGGACACAATATCTTGCGGCCCGGCAAGGCTATGGGCCAATCGCTTCGAGGTACATGTGGCCCACGGCCATCTTGTGCATCCACGCCACCGGCAGCGCGTGGTACGTCAGCACGGCCAGAACCCCGTGGGCGGTGCCCAGGGTGAGCAGGTTCGGCCTGCGCAGGAACAGCCGGCACCAGACCATCCCGGAGAAGAACGTCAGCCCCACGAGCGGCCAGTTGGGGGCATGGAGCATCGCGAACCCCCCGGCCGCCAGGCCCGCGGCCGGCCACGGGCCCAGGCCGCCCTGCCGCAGCCGGCGGAATGCGAAGGCCTGCAGCAGGTACTGCTGGCCGAGGCCCCAGCCCACGTACGCGCCGGACAGCTCCCAGAACCGCTTCCAGTGAACCCAGTGAAAGCCGCCGGAGGCCAGGCCGCCGGCGACCAGCCCCGCGGCCATCAGGGCCGTGGCGAGGCCCACTTCCTTCGCCGAGGCGCCGAGGTTGTCCAGCCGCAAGCCGCTGTCGGCCGGGCGGTCTCCGTGCAGCAGGTTCAGCGCGATCGGCGCGACGGCCGCGAAGACGTAGTACACCACGTGGCTGACGCGAGTTGTCTTGCCCGTGCCCAGAACGAACCAGACGAACCCCGCCGCCAGCAGCAGGTAGCCGACAACTTCCGAGACCAGGACAATGCGCACCCAGCTTGGCGGCGTATGGCTGCGGAGTTCACGAAGCATGGCCGTAGTGTAGTGCAGACGGAGCGGGAAACCCTAAGCACTAAATCCGAAACAAGCGGCGGGCCGCAAACGGCAATAGCCCCCGCCGCCGCGAACGCCGGATGCAAAATGCCCGCTTCCAGGACGGACGGCGGGCATTTGCCTGTCGCTGCTTGCTGTTTGTTTTAGATTCAGTGCGGGGGGCTCATCGTCTAGTCATACCCGCCGCGGCGCTTCTTTTTCTTCTTCTCCCAGTTGGACTTCTTGGCCATGTCCAGCATGCCGGTGGTGCCGAACGGCTCATCTCCCATGTACTGGGACACCTCGCTGCGGCTGGCGCTGCGGGCGGGGCCGGCGTCCTCCTTGAGGGCCCGAATGGACAAGCCGATGCGGCGGGCGTCTTCGTCCACGCTGACGACCTTCACCTCGATGGACTCTCCCTGCCGCACTACCTCCGTCACAGACGCCACGTGCTGGTCGCTCAACTGGCTGATATGGACCAGCCCTTCCACGCCGGGGGCGATCTCCACGAACGCGCCGAAGTCCGCCGTCCGCTTGACGATGCCGCGGACCACCGTGCCTTCCGGCCAGCGGCCCGAAGCGCCCACCCAGGGGTCATCCCCGGCGCGCTTCAGCGAAAGCCCGATCCGCTTGCGGTCCGGCTCCACGCGCAGCACGCGCAGGCGAACCATGTCGTTGGGGCTGAGGACTTCCTTCGGGTGCCCGATGCGCCGCTCGAAGGTGATCTCGCCGATGGGGACCAGCCCTTCGAGCCCCGGCTCCAACTCCACGAAGGCGCCGAAGTCCACCAGGCGCGTCACCTTGCCGGTCACCAGCGAGTCGGCGGGGTACTTGCTCTCCACGTCCTGCCACGGATCGCTCAGGGCGTGCTTCATGCTCAGGCCGATCTTGCGGGCCTCGCGGTCGAGCTTGACGATCTCGACTTCCACCTTCTCGCCTTCCTTCAAGACGCTCTTGGGGTCGTCCACCCGGCCGTGGCTCATCTGGCTGACGTGCAGCAGCCCTTCCACGCCGCCGATGTCCACAAACGCGCCATAGGGGGCGATGCTCCGGACCACGCCCTGCTTGAGCTGGCCGGTCTCCAGCGTCTCCCACGCCTGCTCGCGCTGCTGCTCCCGCTCATACTCCTGCACGGCGCGGGCGGAGAGGATGATGTTCTTCTCTTCCGGCTTCACCTCGACCACCTGGCACTTCATGCTGCGCCCGACGTAAGGGGCGAGGTCTTCCACGCGGAACAACTCCACCTGGCTGACCGGCATGAACGCCCGCATGCCGCTGATGGACAGCTCCAGGCCGCCCTTGTTGTGGCCGGTGACGCGGGCCTCGACGATTTGGCCCTCCTCGAGCTGCTCCCAGTGATGGGCGAGCACCGTGCCCTTGCGGCTGAGCAGCACCAGGCCGTTGGCGTCGTCGTAGCCCTGGAGCGTCACCTCCACTTCGTCTCCGACTTCCGGCAGCGGCTCGTCCTTGAACTGCTCGGCGGGCAGAAGCCCGTCGCTTCGGCCGCCGATGTCCACGAAGATATCGTCGCCCTGGACGGACATCACCTTGCCGATCTTCGCCCCGCCCGAAGAGGGCTGCTGCTTGGCCTGCTCGGCCCGCTCGGCGTTCATGATCTCTTCGATGCTCTGGTCTCCCAGGGCCTCGTCCAACTCGCGCTGGAGTTCGGCGTCCAAGCTGCCCGCCTTGGAGGAAGTCTGGTCCACGCCGCTCTCGTTGGTCTCGCTCATCTCACGTCCTCGACGTCGTCAATCCTTGGCGCGCCGATCTCTTTCCGGCGCGCGACCTGGGGAGATAATAGCCGTCCGTCCCGCCGCCTTGGAAGCGGGAATTGCCTGTGGAGGCGTCCGTGTGACGCATGCTTTGGAACTGGGGGCTCGCACAAAGGGCGGGGCCTTCCTGCTTACTTCTTCGCCATCTGCTCTTTTCGGCGGGTCTCGATGACTTCCTCGGCGATCTTCCGCGGCACGCGGCCGTACCGCGCCATTTCCATGGAGAACGTCGCCATGCCCTGGCTGAGGCTGCGGATCACCGTAGCATAGCCGAACATGTTCGCCAAGGGCACTTCCGCCCGGATCACGCTGTATTCGCCGCGGTTCTCCGTGCCGTGCACGATGCCGCGCCGGCTGTTGAGGTCGCCGACGATCGCGCCCTGGAACTGCGTGGGGCACTCGACCTCCACGGTCATGATCGGCTCCAGCAGGGCCGGCGTGGACTTCAGGAACGCCTGCTTGAATGCCTCGACGGCCGCGATGCGGAACGCCATTTCGCTGGAGTCCACGTCGTGGTAGCTGCCGTCGTCCAGGCACATCTTCACGCCGACGATCGGGTAGCCCGCCAGCGGGCCCTTCTTCATCGCCTCCTCGAAGCCGCGGTTCACGGCCGGGATGTACTCCCGCGGAATCGACCCGCCGGTGATGTTGTCCTCGAACTCGTAGGGAACCTCGGCATCATCCGCCAGCGGAACGAGCCGCCCCACCACGTGGGCGAACTGGCCCGAGCCGCCGGTCTGCTTCTTGTGCCGGTAGTCGTACGGCGTTTCCCGCGAGGGCGCCTCGCGGTAGGCCACCTTGGGGGCGCCCACGTCGATCTTTGCTCCGTACTCCCGCTTGATCCGCTCGACATACACCTCCAGGTGCAGTTCGCCCATCCCCTCGATGACGGTCTCTCCGCTCTCCGGGTCGGTGGACACGCGGAAGGTCGGGTCTTCCTTGCCGAAGCGGTTGAGGGCCTTGGACACCTTGTCCTGGTCGGCCGCGCTGGCGGGCGTGACGGACAGCTTGATGACCGGGTCCGCCACGAAGATGCTCTCCAGCGAAAAGTTGGCGTCCCCGCCGCAGAAGGTGTCTCCGCTGGCGCAGTCCACGCCGACCATCGCCACGATGTCGCCGGGGCCGGCGGCGTCCACGTCTTGCCGGTCGTTGGCGTGCATCTTCACGATGCGCCCCACGCGCTGCATCTTGCCCGTGCGGGTGTTGCGGTACGACTGGCCCTTGGCCAGCGAGCCCTGGTAGATGCGGGTATAGGTGAGCTGGCCGAAGCTCTCGTCCACGATCTTGAACGCCATCGCCACCAGCGGCGCGTCGGCCTCGCAGGTGAGCGAAATCTCCTCCCCGTCCCGATCAAGGTCTCGGGCGGTGGCCACGCGCTCCACCGGGCTGGGCAGGTACCGGCATACGGCGTCCACCAGCGGCTGGACGCCCTTGTTGCGATAGGCCGTGCCCATCATCACCGGCACAATCTCCAGATCCAGCGTGGCCGAGCGGATGGTCTCGTGAATCAGCTCTTCGTCGATGTCCCGGTCTTCCAGGACCAACTCCATCAGTTCGTCGCTGTACATGCTCAGGGAGTCGAGAAGGTCTTCGCGGGCGACGGCCGCGTCGTCCGCCATCGCCGCGGGGATGGCCTCCCGCCGCACGTCCTCTCCTCCCGGCCCGTCGAAGTAGACCGCCTGCATGCGGACCAGGTCGATGACGCCCTCAAACTCCGCGCCCTTGCCGATGGCGAGTTGGATGGGCGCCGGCCGGAGGCCGAGCTTCTCGGCCAGGGCCGCGCACACCTGCTCCGGGTCCGCCCCGGTGCGGTCCATCTTATTGATGAACGCGATGCGCGGCACCTTGTAGCGCTTCATCTGCCGGTCCACCGTCACGGACTGGCTCTGCACGCCGCCCACGGCGCACAGCACCATCACGCCGCCGTCCAGCACCCGCAGCGACCGCTCCACCTCCACGGTGAAGTCCACGTGGCCGGGCGTGTCGATCAGGTTGATGACGTTGTCTTTCCAATCGATCTGCGTGGCGGCGGAGGTGATGGTGATGCCGCGCTCGCGCTCGAGGTCCATGAAGTCCATGGTCGCCCCGCCGTCGCCCCCGCGCACTTCCTGCATGCGATGGATGCGCCCGGCGTAGTAAAGGATGCGCTCACTGAGCGTGGTCTTGCCCGAGTCGATGTGGGCGGAGATCCCGATATTTCGAATGCGGCCGCGTGTCTTCATGCAGATTCAACAACTCCAACAGGTTCTTGTTCTTGAGCGCCGGCGGCATGGGGACGCACAGGTGTCCTCCAGACCCTCCGGCAAACACAGGGACTAAGCAGTCTAACACACCTCTGCAAACAAAGCGTTTGAATTTTATGAATCCTTCGGTCGAAATTCTACGTCCGCCCCGGCAGGCCGTCCGCCGGGCGAACCGTGTACAGGTACCAGCGAGAGCGGGCGCCGCCGCCCCGCGGCGCCTGGCGCTGGCAGTACAGCCGCATCCGTTCGCCCGTGTCCACCGTCACGTCGAACCAGTGCCGCCGCAGGTACTTCTCGGCCGAGGGCAGCCCTCGCTCGTGGGCGGAGGTCTTCCACCGCGCCAGCACGGCGCGCACCTGGTACTGCCGCCCGCGCCACGCGAAGCGCCCCGGCAGCCCCGGCTCTCCACGGGCCATGCCGGCCGCTTCGGCCGTGCCGGCGACGGGGTGGATTTCCTCGCTGATGAACTGCTCGGCCATCGGGGGCTCCGCGCCCGGTTTGGCATTGCGGCCGGGCATGGATTTGTATCAAATTTGGATGGGAATGGAACAGCGAATCTACAATTGCCCCACCTGCGGGTACAACATCCGCAAGAGCTTCGCCTCGCCGGACGCTTACGCCTGCCCGGAATGCGGAAGCTATTTCGACGTGCTCGTCGAGCCACATTCCGGCCGGGCGGCGTTCTTCGCCCGAAAGGCGCCGGATGTGCCGGAGCCGCTGTACCTGCCGCGCGGCAGCATTCGGGCGCTGGTCACCCTCGCCACGGCCGGCAGCGCCTGGGCCCTGCTGCTGTTGGGCCGGCCCGTGCCGGAGGCCGTGTTCAGCCTGCTGCTGACGGTCATCGGCTTCTACTTCGGCTTCCGGTCGCGATCCGACTCCCCCGACGACCGTGTCTACGACGCCACGGTCCGCCAGACCCAGCCGCTGTTCCTGCCGGGCGGCTGGATCCGCACGATCCTGATCCTTGGCTTCCTGGTCTCCGGCATCATCGTCTACCGCCAGGGGCGGCTTGCCGAGCTTCCCTACCTGGACTTTTTCATCATTCTCTTCGGCCTGATCGTCGGGCACCTGATCGGCCGGCTCTTCGGCAGGCGCCGGTCCTCTTCCCTGTCCATCCTGTTCAACCACGCCAAGGGCGCGCTCGTGCTGGCGGCCGCGGGCCTGTTGTGCGTGCTGCTACTAACCGGGCAGTACACCGCCCTGCCCGGCAAGGTGGTGGCGATTCTCGCCGCGACGATCAGCTTCTACTACGGGTCGCGGTCCTGAATGCCGCCGGGCGCCCCGCCGCAACGTCCGCCCGAACCCACTCCCGAAAGCCCTCCGTCGAGTATTCCCCCGCGACGCGGGAACAGGGGGGAGATTCTGACGGATTGGCGATCTCCCTCGCCGATCGGTTACACTGTCCGGCTCAGAGACAAGGAGCAGCGTACCATGAAGTACGTCCCTTACGGCAAGACGGGCAAGAACGTTTCGGTGGTCGGGTTTGGCGGCATGCGGTTCAACCAGGACCGGCCGAACGAGGAGAACGCGGAGATCGTCCGCTACGCGTGCTCGAAGGGCATCAACTACTTCGACACAGCCCCCGGCTACGGCAAGAGCGAAGACATCTTCGGCATCGCCTTCCAGGATATGCCGGGCGAGTGGTACTGCACCACCAAGGCCATGCCCACGAGCTTCGAGACGGCCGAGGCCGCCCGCGGCGCCGTGATGAAGAGCCTCGAACGCATGCGGACGGACAAAATCCACTTCTTCCACGTCTGGTGCCTGCGGAAGATGGAGCACTACGAGCTGGCCATGAAGCCCGGCGGCATGTACGAGGGCCTGCTCGCCTGCCGGGAGGAGGGCCTCATCGAGCACATCGTCGTCTCCAGCCACCAGCCGGGCGGGGAGATCCGCCAAATCCTGTCCTCCGGCGAGTTCGAGGGGGTGCTGCTGGGGATGAACATCGTCAACTTCCCCTACCGCCTGGACGGCGCGAAGGCCGCCAGAGAGATGGGCCGCGGCGTGGTGGCCATGAACCCGCTGGGCGGGGGCATGATCCCCCGGCACGAGAAGGAACTCGCCTTCCTGGCCGAGGGCGGCGAGACGGCCACCGACGCGGCCATCCGCTTCGCCATCCACTGCCCGTACATCGACGTGGCGCTGGTGGGCTTCACCACCAAGCGGCAGATCGACCAGGCGTGCCGCATCGCCGAGACGGGCGAGCCGCTGACCGATGAAGACCTCGACCGCATCCGCAAGCACCTCGGCCGCAACATGAACGAACTATGCACCGGCTGCAACTACTGCGAGGGCTGCCCGGTGAGCATTCCGGTGGCGTCTTACATGCAGGCGTACAACGACAAGCTGCTGAACCCGACCGCCGACATGGCCAAGATGATGGACTTCCACCGCAACTGGGGCCTGCTGGTGGGCGCGGAGGCCACGGCCGAGGCGTGCGTCGAGTGCGGCCAGTGCGAGGAAGCCTGCACCCAGCACCTGCCGATCATCGACCGGCTCAAAGAGCTGGCGGAGGTGGAGAAAACGCTGGGCAGCTAACCTCCGAGCTTCAGCAGCTTCAGCCCGAGGTCCGGGTCCAGCTCGCGCCGGCCGCAGACGCCCTCGATCTCGATGATCACCGCCTCCAGCACGCAGAAGACCGTCGCCCCGCCGCGCGGGCAGCCGACCAGCGCCTCATCTCCCCGGCCAATGCCGGCGTGCAGGTGCAGCACAGGGCCATTCTCGTCCGGGAAGATCGTCCCCACGCCGGCGATCTCCCGCGCGTCGTCAAACTGCCGGAAGTTCGGCTCGATCGGCCCGCTGGGGCTGATCGGCCCGACGACCACCTTGCCGCTGCGTATTCCGCCCACGAGCACCACCACGGCCGAGCGGATATCCTCCTTGCGGGCGACGCCTTCCACGAGTTCATAGATGTCCTCCCCGTCGGCGCCGCGGGCCACGGCGACCCGCCCAATGTGACCGATTTCGTATTCCATAGCGTATTCCCGGCCGCGAATGCACGGAACGTTTGACCCGGCATGGGGTTCAAATTATGCTTAGCGACGACTGCGTATTCTACGGTCGGCCGGCTCGCCGGTCCAGATTCCGCCATCGAAAGCATCTCTGCCGGAAGAGGGACCGGCGCTCCCTGCGTAGATGCGCTGTCGACCACTCGCTGCCGCGGCCGCTTAAGCCATGATGGTGACCCGCACAATTCGACTGTCCGTAATTCCGCTGGCGATGCTGGCGGTGGGGGCTTTTGTTGCGCATGCGCCGGCCGGGCCGCCTGCCGAGGTGGATGTGGCCGCCCTGCTGGACGTGCTGGAAGAGGGCGAAACCGCATCGCGCGTGGATGCGGCCCGAACACTCGGCGATCTGGAGGAGACAGACGCCGTTTCGCCGCTGCTGGAGATGCTCGCCTCCGGCGACCCGGCGGAGCGCGCCGCCGCGGCCGAGGCTTTGGGGCGAATCGGCGATCGGCAAGCCATCGGGCCGCTCCGGACCGCCGCGAAAGACCGGGACCGGGCGGTGTCGATTCCGGCGGCCGAAGCCCTCGGTCGGCTGAAAGACCCCTCGGCCACCGCCCTGCTGCTGGCCGCCGCGGAAGACGCGGACCGTCGCAGGGCCAAACAGGCCATCGACGCCTTGGGCCGGTTGAGCCCCCCCGCCGCAGCCGAGCCGCTCGGGCGGATCCTGGCGAAGGACAACCCGTTGCTCGCCAAGGACCTGCTGCAAGCATTGGCCGCCATCGGCTCCCGCGAGGCCATCGACGCCATGGCCCAGGGGCTTTCCAGCAAGCACGCCCACGTGCGCTGGGCGGCGGCGGAGGTCCTCGGCAAGACGCAAAGCCCCGCCGCCGTCGACGCCCTGCGCAAGGCCCTGCAAGGCCCGGACGCCCGCCTGCGGAAACTGGCGGTGGAGGCGCTCGGGCGCATTGCCAACGAGCACAGCGCCCGGGCGCTTCTGGAGGCGGCCCTTAGCGAGGATGAGGGGCTGGCTGTGGAGGCGGTTCGATCTCTCCGGGCTCTCGGCGCACCGCATGCCGCTGGGGCCCTGATTCGGGTGCTTGCGGAAGCCGACGGACCTCCGCGGGCCGCCGCGGCGCGGGCGCTGCCGGAGGTGGTGCGCCCGGAAGATGTCGAGGCTCTAGCCGGCCTGACTGGCCACGCCGAAACAGAGGTATCGCGTGCGGCGGTGATCGCGCTGGGCGCGGCCGGCAGCCCGAAGGCGTCCGCGGCGCTGCTGGACGCCCTGACCCATGCGAATGCCTCCGTGGCCGACGAGGCCGCTCGCTCCCTGCGGGCCCTAGCCGACGCCGGCGCGACGCCGGCGCTGCTGGAGCTGCTGGACGCGGACGATGATCGCTTGCGGGGCCGCGCGGTGGCGGCCCTCGGCCATCCCAACGCCGGCGAGAAGGGCATGCGGCGGCTTGTCGATCTCGCGGAGAAAGACGCGAGCCTACGCGAGGCGGCCGTGAGGTCTCTCGGACTCTTGGGCGACCGCCGCGCCGCGGGCGGCCTTCTGAAGCACCTCTCCGACGACAACGCCATCGTTCGGGCCGCGGCAGCCGGGGCTTTGGGCCGCCTCGGCGACCGCAAAATCGCCCCCGAACTGCTGCGCGCCATGGACGATAGCGACGAAGGCGTGCGGGTGCAGGCCCTTTTGGCGCTGGGGAGGATCGGCGCCCCGCCGGACGCCAACCGGACCAAGGCCCTGGCCAAAGATCCATCCGCCGGCGTGCGTTGCGCGCTGGCGGAGGCCCTGGGCCACTCGCACGGCAGGCACGCCGGGGAAGTGCTGCACCGGCTCCTGCAAGACGAGAACAAGCAGGTGCGCCAAGCGGCGGAAGAGGCGGCGGTGGCCCTTGGCGCCGTCAAGGAAATCGCCCCGCTCGCCAAAAGCAAGAACCCCGCCACGCGCCTTCAGGCCATCGGGCTGCTAGCTCGGATTCCGTCCCCCTCCGCGGCCGAGTTGCTTCTGGAACTGGCCGACGACGGCCAGCAGCAGGTCCGCAAGCAAGCGGCCGGCGCCCTGGCCGCCTTCGGCCCGGAGGCCGTGGACCCGCTGGTCCGGGGCCTTCACCACCGCTCCGAATCGGTCCGGGCGCTGGCGGCCGAGCGGCTGGCGGCATTGGGCAAGCCGGCCGTGGCGCCGCTAGCCCAACTCCTTTCCGACCGCGGTGAAGACCGCCGCCTCCGAGCGGTGGATACGCTCGTGGCCATCGGCGAGCCGTCGGTCGAGGCGATGCTGAGCCTGCTGAAAGACAAGAACTCCACCCGGCGGCTGGCCGCGGTGCAGGTGCTGCGGCGGTTGCGGGCTCCGCAAGCGGCGGCGGCGTTGATGGCGCTCCTGTCAGACAGTCACCGACCGGTGCGTCTGGCGGCGGCGGAGGCCTTGGGCCTGATCCGCGACCGCCGGGCGGTGGACGCCCTGGCCGCCCTGCTGAAGGACAAGGACGACGACGTGGCCCGCGCCGCCGCTCAGGCCCTCAACCGCCTTCGCAGCCGGAAGGCCGTCGCCCCGCTGGCCGAGGCGCTGGGCCGCGGCGACCGCGACCGGCAGCTTTCCGTCATCAAGGCCCTCGGGCGGATCGGCGGACCGCGGGCCATCGAGCCGCTGGCCTCTCAACTGGCGGAGAAGGACTGGATGGTTCGGCTGTACGCGGTGAAGGCCCTGGCGCGGACGAAGCTTCCCGCCGCCGCCGGGCCCCTGCTGACCGCCACGGCCGATGCCGAAAAGAGCGTCCGCACGGCCGCACGCGAGGGGATCCTGGCGTTGGGGGCCGGGGGCGTCTCTGCCTTGCGCGATGGGCTCAGGCGGAGCGACAGCCCGCGCGTCCGCGCGACGGCCGCGGAACTGCTGGGGGAACTGGCCGGCGACGAGGCGCTCGCCGACCTGCAGGAAGCCCGCGAGAAGGATGCGGACGAGGGCGTCCGCAAGGCGGCCGAACAGGCGATCACACAAATTCGCAAGCGAGCCGGGCGGTAGCTTGCGGCATTCGCCGAAGCCCCATCCCGGAGGCTTACGCCTCCGGCTACCCGCTTGCTGTCCGCTTGCTTGTTTGGCTCGCGCCGCTTACTGCGTAAACTTCGCCTTGATCACATTCTGCGAGACGTCCGTGATCTCCAGGTTTTCGATCACCTCGATAATGCGCTCGGCGAGCGTTTCGGCCCGCGTGTCAGACTCGATCGAACAGCGGGCCACCTTGTTGCTGTACTTGGCGTTGATGTCCTTGACGCCCTGGACGTTCCGCAGGAGCTTCTTGAGCTCGGCATACTGCCGGAAGGACACGTCTTCCACTTCCAGAACCACCTCGCCCCGGCCTTCCAGGGCGTCCTGCCAGAAGCGGAGGATGTCGTGCTGCACGGCCGGGCCGATTTTCTCTCCCAGCACCTCCAGGCTCTTGCTGGCGGCCAGGCGGGCGTTGCGGTCGTAGCCGACGCCCCGCGCGTTCTGGCTGGCCAGCAGCGCCGCGGTGTCCGACCGGTAGCAACGGATGTTCCCATCCGCGCCAAAGGTGGACAGGCTGATGCCATGCACCGCGCTGGCCCCGCTGCTGGTGGCGTTCGCGCTGCCGGTGATGAAGAGCTGTGCGCCGAACCGCTTGGCGATGGCCTGCACCTTGTCCGGCTTGTCTTCGGCGATGGCCGCGGCGAGGTCCTTGCGGTCGATCGCCTTGAGCTGGTTCTTATCCACCAGTTGGAAGCCGCTCTTGATCAGCAGATTCTCGATGCGGGTCTGCACCGTGGAGTCGTCCTGGACGTGCCCGCCGATCTTCTCGTTGATGGCGACCATGATCTTCGGGCGGCCCATCTGCTTGAGCAGGTTCGTCACCACGCCCCACATGTCCTCGATGCCCTTGATCGAGACGACGGCCTGGGCCTTGATCTGGATGATGTCATCCATCGTCTTGGTCTGGGAGAGCACCTCCAAGCTCTGCACGAACCCGGCGGATCGCGTCAGAATCGTGTCCTTGACGAGCACGAAGTCCTTCGTCTGGGACTGGCTGTGGATGAACGTGCCGGCCCCGGCCTCCACGGCCTTGCGACGGGCGTCGGCCTTGGCTTCTTCCAGGCTCATGCCGGCCGCGTCGACCGTGACTTCCACAAGGTTCGCGCTCTTCTTGACCACCGTTTGAGCGGTCGCCGGCGTGGCGCATACCGCGCCAAGCACGACGGCCGCCAGCATCACCAATGCCGCGGTTCGCATCGTCACCATCCTTACGCAACGAGACTCGAGGGGGCTATTCGACAATGGTGTCCTGGTGGATCATCTGGTCCTTCACTTCCACGTGACGGTGCGTCTTGACTTCATCCTTCTCGCAGCCGGCCAGCACGCAACCGAAAGCGATCACCGCCACCACCAGAATGCTCGACAGTACCTTCTTCATTTCCGTTTCTCCTTGCGCCGCGCGGGCGGGCCGGCCGCCGATGGTTCGCCACCGGCAGCCGGCCTGCATCCGCCGCGGTCGGGTGCGAATGCTCTAGCGAACCGCGATGCTCAGCTTGCGCTGGTAGACCATGATCATGTCCCACAGCGGGCGAAGATCGACCTCGACCGTCACTTCCGCCGTGCCGTCTTCCATGAGCTTCTTGGAGTCGTCCAGCACCCGCACTCCCTGCTGGAAGGTGAGCATGGACGTCTCGATCTCGTCGTTCTGGGCCACGAAGTCCTTCACGGACGTGTTGGACGTGATCATCAGGCCGTCCAACTGCTCGGCGAGCTTGCGGCGGGCGTCCAGCTCGGCCGCGCGGAAGGCCATCAGCTTGGCCTGGCCCTGCGGCATGCCTTCCGGCATGGCGCCGTTGCCGGTGGCGCGGAGCTTCTGGTTGATCCAGCCCGGGGCGTTCGTGGCGAGGGTGGTGGTCTGCTGGAAACCGCCGATCTGCTGCTTGAGGTACTTGGCCGGCGGCACGCCCATGCCGGTTTCCTTGATGACCGTGTCCTTGGCGCGGACGGTCATCTCTTCGAGCTGCTTCATCTTGATCCGGTCGCCCTTGTAGTGCGTCTCGGCCCAGCTCTTGATCGACGCCAGCACCGTCCGCAGCGTCACTTCCATCTCCACCTCGACGATCAGTTCGTCTTCGTGGTACATAATGCCGCTCTCGCGGGCGCCGCGGAGGAACGTCCGCATGTCCACGTTGATCTCGTCCGACTCGGCCACAAAGTCCTTCACCGTCGTCTGCGACGAAATCGCCACGCCCTTGATCCGCTCGGCGAGGCGGCGCATCCCGTCGACGCGGGCGGCGCGGACGGCCATCAGCCGGCCCTGGCCGGTGCAGTGGGCCATCCAGTACGCCTTGGCCGCGGCGCTCATCGGCAGCGAGCCTTGGGCGACGCGGGTTTCGTCAATCATGTCTCCCGGCGGGGCGAGCTCTTCACGGATGGCGCCCATGCCGGTCTCGCGGAGCACCTTCGTCTGGTTGGTCAGCGTCATCTGCTCGAAGTCCGACGCCTTGAACTTGTTGCCCTTGTAGTAGCGGTTGGAGATCTGCTTGAGATTCATAATCACTTCGTTCAGCGTCACTTCCATCACCACTTCGCAGGTGCCGTCTTCCATGTACTTGGGCTTGCCGACCTCGCGCATGCCGGACAGCCACGCCTGCATGGCCGTCTGGATGTCATCGGACTCGGTTACGAAGTCCTTGACCTTGGTGCTTGACGTGATGAACAGGCCGTTGATCCGCTCGGCCAGCTTACGCATGGCGTCCACGCGGGCGGCCCGCAGGGCCAGAAGCTTGTTCTGGGCCTTCTTCTGCTCGCTCAGGGCATCCTGGGCCCGCAGCGTGGAGGCCGCCGCGCCCAGCACCAGCACACACAACACAACCGTTCTCAGTGTTCTCATCTCGCGTCTCCTTTGACAACTGCTTTCTCTTTCGGCCGACCGGCGGCCATTCCTGTACGTTCTTCCCACGCGGGAATTCTCTGGCGAAACCGGGCCGATTCCACGGCCCGCAACCACGAATCGTTTACTCCGCAGCGGCCATCGGAAATGGGCCGCGCCGCCCGCCTCGCTGGCGGGCACGCCCGATTCGACACGTCCGCGGGCGGCAGGTTAGCGCCGTTTGATCAAATCCATCCGAAATATCCACGCGATCCTCTGCGGCCGCGGGACCAGTCCCGCGGAGGCAGGCGCCGGCATGCGGCGGGCCGGGTTCTCTGAAATGCCTACGTAAAGAGTAGATGCGCCGGCCGGATTGTCAAGCGGCGGCTGCACGTTTTCTGTCGGGCGGCCCGTGCCGCACGGCCGTCTGTCGCGCGGGCTACCGCACCACGTCCGCGTCGGCGGGCATGTCGCGGAAGGTCATCACCCGGTCTTTGCCGGCTCCTTTGGCGGCGTAGAGCGCGCGGTCGGCCATGGCGATGAGCTGGTCGGCCGCCCCGGGCCCGTCGGATTGCAGCGACGCGATGCCGATGGAGAACGTGACGCTCCGTCCGCCGGTCTGGAACTGGCGGACCTGCTCGCCCAGCAGTTCCCGCAACCGCCGGCAGACGCTCTCCGCCTGGCGGAGCGAAGCGTGCGGCAGCAGCAGCACAAATTCGTCTCCCCCGTAGCGGGCCGCAATGTCGGAGGTGCGCAGCGTGCCGCGGATGGCGTCGGCCGCGGCCTGCAGCAGCCGGTCTCCGGCGAGGTGGCCGAGCGTGTCGTTGAACTGCTTGTAGTGGTCCAGGTCGCACATGCAGCAGCTCAGGTCGTGCCCGTAGCGAACCGCCTCCTCGTAGGCGCGCTCCAAGATGGCGCCGAACTGCCGCCGGTTGGCCAGGCCGGTGAGGTGGTCGGTGACGGCCATGTGGCGCAGCTTCTCCAGCGAGTCCTGCAACTGCACGTTCTTCAGGCGGAGCGTGTTGAGCATGGCGTGCAGCTCGCGCTGGAGCCGCTCGTTCTCGCGGCGCATGGCGTGTTCGCGCAGGTTTTTGTCGATGAGGATCGGCAGGGCGAACAGGAAGTCGCCCCGCTTGACAATGTAGTCTTGCGCACCGAGGCGGATGGCGGCGGCGGCTGTCTCCGAAACGCTTTCTCCCGTCACGAACACCACCGGAAGGTCCACACGCGCCAGTACTTGCGGCAGCAAGTCCAGGCCGGTCATGTCCGGCAGGTGGAAGTCCTGCAGAATGATGTCGAACTGCCGCAGGTCCATCGCCAGGCACTCGGCGGCCGTGCCGGCCTCGGAGATGGCCACCCCCTCGCCGTAGTGCAGGGTCAGGGCCTCGCGGACGAGGTCTCGCTGGTCCGGGTCGTCCTCGACGAGCAAGACGCGCGGGGGCTGGGGGTCGGCTTCAACCATGGGCTACTTTCCGCCTCCGTTGCCGGTCGCCGCGGCCGAAGCCAGCGCGGGCTGCGGCGTGTCCGGCGTCTGGGTGCAGTGGGCCTCCAGGGCCACGTGGAACGCGGCGCCCTTGCCCGGTTCAGACTCCACCCACGCCCGCCCGCCGTAGTTGGACACCACGCTCTTGACCAGCGCCAGCCCCACGCCCTTGCCGGGCGCCGCCTCGGCGGGCGCGCCGTCGCTGCGCCGGAACACGTAGAAAATCTTCCGGTGGTCCTCGGCCGCCACGCCGGGGCCGTTGTCCCGCACGCGGAAGCAGTGCATGCCCTCGGCGAAGCGGCAGCTCACTTCGATCAGCCCGCCCGTCGGACGGTGCATGTACTTGATGGCGTTGTCCAGGAGGTTCTGGAACACCTGCCGCATACGGGCGCGCTCGACGTACAACTCCGGCATGTCCGCCGCAATGTGAAGCTCGATGCCGCGGGCCTTCAATTCGTGGTCGAACGTTCGACCGAGGTCCTCGACGAGGGCGCGCATGTCCACCACGCGGCGCTTCATGGGGCGGGTCTTCACGCGGGAAAGCTCGAGCAGTTCGGAAATGAGAGACATGTCCACGTCCGCGTTGGCCTGAATGCGCTGGAGACGGGCGACGACCTCCTCCGGCAGTTCGTCTCGCCACTTCATGAGGATCATCGTCACGATCCCGGCGATGTTCCGCAGCGGGGCGTTCAGGTCGTGGCTGACGGCCCGCAGGAAGTCTTCCTTCTCCGCCATTTCCTCCCGCAGCCGGCCGTTGGCCTGCTGGAGTTGTTCGGTGCGCTGCTGGACCTTCTGCTCCAGCCGCTCGTTGGCGCAGACGAGCTCCTGCCGCATGCGGGAAACCTGGCAGGCCATGGTGTCGAAGGCGAAGGCCAACTCGCCGATCTCGTCGTTGCCGCGGAAGCCGGCGCGGGCGTCGAAGTCTCCCTCGGCCAGTTGACCCGCGCTGCGGGCCAGCCGCCGCACCGGCAGCACGATAATCCGCCACACCAGCAGATAGCCGAGGGGGATGGCGCACAGGATGATAGCCGCGGCCGTGGCAAGCAGCCGCTGCCGGGCCCGCGCCAATGCCCCGCGCATGCGGGAATGGTCCTGCACGAGCCGCACGGCGCCGACCATCCGCCCGGCCGGCTGTTGCGGAGTGGGCACGACGACCGGACGGGCCAGTACGGTGTAGTGATCGTACGTCTCGCTCATGCTGGAGACGGTCGGCGGCAGGGCCGCCAGCCAGCTCCAGCGCGTGCCGCCGCCCTCTCGAGAGGCGGAGGCCAGCAGCGTTCCTTCCGCGTCCATCAGCGCGACATACAGCACCGATTCGTCGCGGAGCAGGTCTCCGGCCAGGCGTTGCAGCGGGGCGTCGCGGCGGGCCTCCAGGTCGTGCTGGGCGGCCACACCCAGGGTTTGGGCCATACGCTCGGCATGCTCCTGGGCGCTGCGGTGCATCCACGTCTGCGCCGAACGCAGGTAGAACCACCCGCCCGACATCGTCACCAGCATGACGACGAAGGAGAGGATGAGCACGCTCTTGAGCTTCAGGCTCACCCGCATCTGTTGGGAATAGAGACCTCTGTCCATTGCGTAGTCCGTAGGGACGCCCTCGCCGATGAGCCGGCATCCTCCGAAGCTTCTATCGGCAAAGTAGTTGGCCGGGTTCGCTTGTCTGCATGGTTTCCCCGACGAAACCCTCGCTCGCCCCGCTTGCGGGGCGGCGCCGCCCGCCGACCCCACGGACAAACCAATTCCGCATAAAGCCTTACGGCTCCATGACAAGAGAAACAGAAACCGACAATGCCCTAATCGGTTCTTCGCCGAATGCTTATGCAAATAGCTCTTGTCAAGCAGGCCAAAGCGCGGTATAAGTGATTCCGCATTGGTGCTGTCTGAGACGCGGAAAGGGCTGCTCACCCATCTCCCCGCGTACGCTCACTCGGACAAAAGCTTGAGGAACACGGACGGAGGAGAAGCACATTGCTGCATACTGCGGATAGCTTGCCGCAAGGCGCGGTGCAAGATGACCACGTGCTCATCGGCCGTAGCCCCCTTTTCCAACAGATACTTAGCGTTGTCGATTCCGTCGCGCAGAATGACTGCGTCGTCCTGATCGAGGGCGAATCCGGCACCGGCAAGGAGTTGGTCGCGCGCAGAATCCACACGCGCAGCCAGCGCCGCGAGGGGCCGTTCATTCCCGTCAACTGCCCCGGCATAAGCGAAAGCCTATTCGAGAGCCAGTTTTACGGCCATCTGCGCGGCGCGTTCACCGGCGCAAACACCGACACGCTGGGCGTGGTGCGCGCGGCCGAAGGCGGCACACTGCTTCTCGACGAGGTGGGAGAGATGGAACTGCACCTGCAGCCCAAACTCCTGCGCCTGCTCCAGGAGCGAGAGATAACCCCCGTGGGCGCCGCTCACCCCATTCCCGTCAACGCGCGGTTCATCGCCTCCACCAACCGCAGCCTGGCCCGGGCCGTGGCGGAAGGCCACTTCCGCGGCGACCTGTACCACCGCCTGAACATCGTGCGGATCGAGGTGCCTCCGCTGCGCAACCGCCCGGAAGACATCGAGCCGCTGCTGGACTACTACCTCCACTCTTACGCCGAGATGTACTGCATGGAACTGCGCGAACTCGGCCCCAGCCTGCGCCGCCGCCTGCTGGAATACCCCTGGCCGGGCAATGTGCGGGAGCTCTGCGCCTACGTCGAGCGCCTCTACGCGGCCAACGTGCCGCCGATGCCCCCGCGTTCTGTCGACTGGAATGATGGGTACGGATATGGTGGAGCCAGCCGACCTACCGGGCTTCCGCCGGCCCCCGGCGGCATGCCGGCCGAAGACCACACGCCCGTATGCTACAGCCTGCCCGAAGCCGAGCGAAGGACGATCGCCCGGGCCCTCGAAGCATGCGGCTTCAACCGCACCGCGGCCGCGGAAGTGCTGAGCATCCATCGCAGCACCCTGCTCCGCAAGATCCGCCAGTACGGCCTGGACGCGCGGTAGCTTCCCGCGGCATCCGCTTGTCCAGCGTCGGCCGCCGCCGTGATGGCCCTTGCCGAAATCGCGTGGGCTCGCGGCAGATTCTTTCCATCGCCGGCAGAAACTCTGGCCTCGCGTCTCCATCGGGCCGATACCATTGCGTAGAACTGCCCGGCCGTGCATGCCGCGCGCCGCAAGATGCAACACACAGCGCCGCGCATCGCGATAGCGACTGACGCGATCTGCGACACCTCCATCCGCCCCCGCCTGGTAGCCCAAGACCGGCGGAAAGAATTCATATTGCGCAACCAATGCTCTTTCAGCATGTTGCGTCATACGCCAGCCATGTTTTCAGCACCGGCCTGCTTTGGCACGCCCCCTGCATATAGAGGGGCGGAGTGGGAACCTGACTGATGAGTGCAGTCCGAGGGAAACCGAGGCCGGCTGCGGTGAGAGCCACCGCAGCCAGGCACGAGAGTCTGTGCGTTACGATGGTCTGCACGGACAGCAACGAGGCCGAGCAGGTCGGCCGATGCATCGCGGAACTGAATATGGGTTGCCTGGTCACCTACCGCCGGACGCAGGATCTGATCTCCAGCGCTCCGGCCGGGCAAGTCGCCCTGGTGATTCTGGCAGCAAAGGAATCGGCGCCCGCGTTCAGGCGGGCCCTGAGTTGGCTGCGGCGCCGCTGGCCGCGATCCGCCTTCGCCGTACTGGGCGATGCGGGCGGCGGAGAAGAGGAAATGGCCGCCCGCCAGGGCGGGGCGATGTACCTGACCCGCCCGGTGCCCGACGAGCAGTGGACGCAACTGCTGGCCCACGTGGGCCGCGGCGCCCGCAAAACGCAGCCGACGGAAACCGTTCTCTGAGAAGCAGAGAATCGCCGCTGAGGGGCGGCGGAAGAATTGACAAGTTGGAGGTAGCAGTCGCAGCACCGAGGAGTCTTGTTCCGCGCGGCCGCTCCTGGCCGCTCGGAAGAGCGATGTGCTTCACGGTTTTGAGGGTCCCCATGGGACAACAAGCGGAGATGAGCGCCCGCTTGACTATGCCTTCTCTCCTCCTGAGGCATTCGTCCCGGTCCCTCAAGCGATAGAGGTTTTCTGCGTCCGCACGAAGCCAGCGGAGATGAGCGCCCGCTGGATAGATTCCGGTCTCTCCTCCTCCGGAACACACAGAGTGCACCCAAGCAGCCTCACCATGGGAGTGGGACCTCTATCAAGGCGAAGGGCGATGACGGCGCCTTGAGCAAGCGCCGTCACGCCCGCTTATTTCGCCCCGCAACACGAATCGGCTCAAACAGTCCGCGAGGGAGATGCACCGAGGAGCCTGCAACGGCGGCCGGAGAGGGAAATACCGGGCCTCCGTCGCGACCGAGAAGCAAAACGTTGAACGTGAGATCCCGCAGTTCGACCACCGAGTGGAGATGAGCGCCCACTCGATATTGTGCCTTTCTCTCCTTCTGGGGCACGGTCGGAAGGGATTTCCGAACGGTGGAGATTTGACGCAAAAATGTGCGCGTGTCAGTGGAGATGAGCGCCCACTGTTCAATGCCGGTCTCTCCTCCGCCGGCGAACACGCCTGTTGATGCGTCATGCCAACAGTCTCCGCCAAGGCGAAGGGCGATGACGGCGCCTTGAGCAAGCGACGTCTCGCCCCCTTTATCCAAGGCCGGGCCCCGGACGCTCTGTCCGGGGCCCGTCTTTTTGCGCGCGCATGGAACCCGCCCGCCGGTCCGGCGTAGGATATGACAATGGAGCAGCCGGACAAACCCCATGCCGCGCGAGGACGCAGGTTCACCCGCCGCGCGTTCCTGCGCGGCTCGGCCGCCGTGGCCGGCGCCGTCGCGATCGGCGGCGCGTTGGATGCGTTCCTGGTCGAACCTCACTGGCTGCGCGTAACGCACACCAGCATCGTCTTACCCCGCTGGCCGGCCGTCTGGAATGGCTTGCGCATCGCCCTGCTGGCCGACATCCATCGCGGGCGCTGGGTGAACCTGGACCACGTCCGCCGCATGGTAGAAACCATAAACGCCCAGAAGCCGGACCTGATCGCCCTCGCCGGCGACTTTGTAAGCCGTTTGGACGCCATCGGGCCGGACTACGGCCGCCTCCTCGGCGAACTGCGCGCACGCGACGGTGTCTACGCGGTTCTCGGCAACCATGACCACTGGACCAACGCGGCGGCCGTGGGCAAGATGCTAACCGACGCGGACATCCTCCTGCTGAGCAATGCGCACCACCTGCTTCGCCGAGACGGACAGATACTCGCCGTCGCCGGTGTCGGTGACTTGTGGGAAGGCCGGCCTTCCCACGCCCGTGCCCTGCAGGGCGTGCCGCCCCACGCCCCCCGCCTGCTGCTCTGCCACAACCCGGACTACGCGGAACTCATGCCTGCCGAACCGCGGGTGGACCTCATGCTCTGCGGGCATACACATGGCGGGCAGGTCAACCTCCCCCTGCTGGGCCGGCCCCGGCTGCCGATCCAGCACCACCAGTACGCGGCCGGGCTTGTCGACGGCCCGCATTGTCCGGTCTATGTGACCGTGGGCGCCGGACTCATCGGCCCGCCCGTCCGCTTCCGCTGTCGGCCGGAAGTGGCCCTGCTCACCGTCGGCGGCTATTGACGCGCCTGCCGGTGTGGCGCGGCCACCTTCCTGACGCCCCGACGGGCGATTCTCCGGTCGCACGGCCCCCAGCGCTCTACAATTGGTCAGTCAGAAAGGACTTCCGGGGCGCAACGCCCGAGTGGAAACTGAGAAAGGGCTCGCTCGCATGAAGATCGCCATCCCCAAGGAGCGCAAAGACGCGGAGCGCCGCGTCGCTATGGCGCCGGAGACCGTCCCGCGGCTCACCCGCAAAGGGCACGAAGTAACCGTCCAACGAGGGGCCGGGCTGTCGGCCGGCCACGCGGACAGCGAGTACGAGCAGGCCGAAGCAACGGTGGCCGATGATCTCGGCGCCATGCTGGCCGAGGCCGAAGCGGTGGTCCAGATCAACCCGCCGGACGACGAACTCATCGGCATGCTCCAGCCGAATACCGTCTTCATAAGTCTTCTGTCCGCGCTGAGCGAGCCGCGGCGCGCGGAACGGCTTGCCGGCGCCGGGGTGTCCGCGTTGGCGCTGGAGCTCGTGCCACGCATCACCCGGGCACAGTCCATGGACGTCTTGAGCAGCCAGGCCACCATCGCCGGCTACAAGGCCGTCCTCCACGCGGCGGATACCCTCGGCCGGTTGTGCCCGCTGATGATGACGGCCGCCGGCACGCTCAAGCCGGCCGCGGCGCTGATCATCGGGGCCGGCGTGGCGGGCCTGCAGGCCATCGCCACGGCCAAGCGGCTGGGGGCCGTGGTCACCGCCATCGACGTGCGCCCGGCCGTGCGGGAGCAGGTCGAGAGCCTCGGAGCCAAGTTCATCCCCATGGAAGTGCGGCACGAGGCGGAGACCGCCGGCGGGTACGCCGCCGACCTGGGCGAGGAGTTTTACAAGGGAGAGCAGGAAGTGGTATTCCCCTACTCGGCGGCCGCCCACATGATCATCACGACCGCGCTGATCCCCGGCCGGCCCGCGCCGAAGTTGATCACACAGGAGATGGTGGAGGCGATGAAACCCGGCTCGGTGATCGTGGACCTCGCGGCCGTCGCCGGGGGCAACTGCACGCTCACCCGGCCGGACGAGCGCGTGGAGCACAACGGCGTGGTGATTCTCGGCCCGACGAACCTGCCGGCGGCCGTGCCGGAACACGCCAGCCTGATGTTCTCCAACAACGTGGCGGAACTGCTGGGCGAGATCTCCGACGAGGAAGGCAAGCTCAACCTGGACCGGGATAACGAGATCGTCGCCGGCTGCCTGGTGACCCACGGCGGCGCGGTGGCGCACCCGCGCGTGCGGGAGGCGCTGGGCCTGGCGGAGGAAGACAACTTGGCCGGAAAGGAAGGGACGCAACATGATTGAGATGGCGGCATTGTCGGCGGCGACCGGAATGCACAGCGCACTGTTGATGGCCGTGACCATCTTCGTGCTCTCCATGCTGCTGGGGCTGGAGGTGATCACCAAGGTGCCCACGCAGCTCCACACGCCGCTGATGAGCGGCTCCAACGCGATCAGCGGCATCACGATCATCGGGGCGCTGCTGGCCGCGGGGGCCGGCGGGTGGCTGGGCGGCACGTTCGGCATGATCGCCGTGGCCGCGGCGATGATCAACGTCGTCGGCGGATACCTCGTGACGGACCGCATGCTGAAGATGTTCGGCGGGCGGAAGCGCAAGGGAAAGGGAAAGGGGAACGGCAATGCCTGACTGGGCCATCCCCATCGCGTATCTCGTGGCGGCCGTGCTGTTCGTGGTGGCGCTGAAGCGGATGTCCTCGCCGAAGACCGCCCGCCTGGGCAACCTGCTGGGCGCGGTCGGCATGGCCATCGCCATCGTCTTCACGCTGCTGACGCGGGAGCGCGACCCGCTGACGGGCGCCGCCGGCACGTTCATCCGCGACGGCGGCTGGGCGTTCATCCTCATCGGCGCGGTGGTCGGCTCGGCCGTCGGGGCGTTTCTCGCGCTGAGCGTCAAGATGACCGGCATGCCGCAGATGGTCGCCATGTTCAACGGCTTCGGCGGACTGGCCAGCGGGCTGGTGGTCTTCGCGGAAATCTGGCGCAGGCCGGCGATGGCGTTCGACGCCGCCGCCTTCGGCGGGTCGCTGCCGGGCGAGGTGTACTACCTCGTGATCGCCGTGGCGCTGTCCACGCTGATCGGCTGGGTTACGTTCACCGGCTCGCTGATCGCCTTCGCCAAGTTGCAGGAGTTCGTCGTCTCCGGCCGGCCGTTCACCTTCCCCATGCAGAGGCTCGCGAACTTCGGCCTGTTGGGGCTGACGGTGGTGCTCATTGTCCTCTGGGCGGCCTTCCCCGCCCAGCGGTGGCTGGTCATCCCCATCGCGCTGCTGGCCGCGGCGGCGGGGGTGCTGTTCACCATCCCCATCGGCGGGGCGGACATGCCGGTGGTCATCAGCCTGCTGAACAGCTACTCCGGCTTGGCGGCGTGCGCGACGGGCTTCGTGCTGCAGAACCCGGGGCTGATCATCGCCGGATCGCTGGTGGGCTCTTCCGGCATCGTCCTCACGCGGATCATGTGCGTGGGCATGAACCGCTCGCTGGCGAACGTGCTGTTCGGCGCGGTGGGCGGCGTCGTGGCCGGTGGCGGCGACGGCGAGGTGAAGCGCCACACCTCCTGGACGCCGCAAGACGCGGCCATCGCGCTGAACAACGCCTCGTTCGTGGTGATCGTGCCGGGCTACGGCATGGCCGTCGCCCAGGCGCAGCACGCCGTCAAGGACCTGGCCAACCTGCTGGAGCAGCGCGGCGTGGAGGTGAAGTTCGGCATCCACGAGGTGGCCGGGCGCATGCCGGGGCACATGAACGTGCTGCTGGCGGAGGCGGAGGTGCCGTACGAGAAGCTCATGGACCGCCACGAGACCAACAACGAACTGGACCGGGCGGACTGCGTGATCGTTCTCGGCGCCAACGACGTGGTGAACCCGGTGGCCCGCAAAGACGTCGCCAGCCCGATCAAGGGCATGCCGATCCTCGACGTGGACAAGGCCGGGACCGTGATGGTCATCAAGCGGAGCCTGAACCCGGGCTTCGCCGGCGTGGACAACGAGCTGTTCTACATGGACAACACGGCCATGGTCTTCGGCGACGGCAAGAAGACCATCCAGGCGATAACCGAGGCGATGAAGGCGTCCTGATCGCCCCCCCATCGCGGCGATTACGCGGGCGCGCCCGGAGGGGCCGCGGTCGCCGTCTTCGCCCGGCGTCCGGAGAGAGGATCAACCCGCCCCGGTCCGCTCGACCGTTGGGGAACCCCCGCTATGTGTTGCGCTTCACGAGGAACACCTTGTTGCCGCGAT
>Ga0102959_1000022_pt1 | contig 47262 bp, 50 predicted proteins | sample SalPonF2_B_D2_MG_FD_84520 | JGI IMG/M metagenome (GOLD analysis project Ga0102959, IMG submission 84520) | Salt pond soil microbial communities from South San Francisco under conditions of wetland restoration - Salt Pond MetaG SF2_B_D2_MG ...
CCACCAGGTCCACAAGGAGCACTTCGCCGCGCCGGGCAAGACGATGCTCGGCTCGGACTCCCACACGCCGACGCCGGGCGGCCTGGGCGAGCTCGCCATCGGCTCCGGCGGGCTCGACGTCGCGGTCGCCATGGGCGGCGGCCCCTACTACATCGAGATGCCCGAGGTCGTCGAGGTCCGCCTGGAGGGCGAGCTTCCCGAGTGGGCGACCGCGAAGGACGTCATCCTCGAGATGCTACGCCGGCTCTCGGTGAAAGGCGGCGTCGGCAAGATATTCGAGTACACCGGACCGGGCGTCGAGACGCTCTCGGTGCCCGAGCGCACGACCATCACCAACATGGGGACGGAGCTGGGCGCGACCAGCTCCATCTTCCCGACCGACGAGCGCACCCGCGAGTTCCTTTCGACCCTCGACCGCGAGGAGGCGTACGTCGAGCTCCAGCCCGACGACGACGCGGAGTACGACGACCGGGTGACCGTCGACCTCTCCGCCCTCGAACCGCTCGTCGCCTGCCCGTCGATGCCCGACAAGGTCGTGCCCGTCCGCGAGGTCGCCGGCACCGAGGTCGACCAGGTCATGGTCGGCTCCTGCACCAACGGCGCATACGAGGACATTCTGCCCGCCGCGAAGATGCTCGAGGGCCGCGAGGTGAACAAGACGACCGAGATGATCGTCGCGCCCGGCTCGAAGCAGGCCTCCGAGATGCTCGCCCGCGCGGGCTGGACCGCCGAGATGATGGCCGCGGGCGTCAACTTCTCCGAGGCGACCTGCGGGGCCTGCATCGGCATCGGCCACGTCCCGGCCAGCGATTCCGTCTCGCTGCGGACGTTCAACCGCAACTTCGAGGGCCGCTCGGGCATCGAGGACGACGCCGTCTACCTCTGCTCGCCGGAGGTCGCCACCGCGGCCGCCCTCGCGGGCGAGATAGTCGACCCGCGCGACCTGGCCGACGAACTCGGCGACCTGGAGGACCCCGGCTTCGAGCTACCCGACGCCTACATCGGGAGCGCCGCCGACCTCATCGCGCCCGACGAGGCACCCGACGACGGGCTCATCAAGGGGCCGAACATCGGCGACGTGCCGCTCAAGGAGCCCCTCGGCGCGCATCTGGAGGGGCCGGCGCTCCTCAAGATGGACGACAACATCACCACCGACCACATCATCCCGGCCACCTCGGACATCCTGAAGTTCCGCTCGAACATCGAGCGGCTCTCGGAGTTCACCCTCTCGCGGGTCGACGACGAGTACGCCCAGCGCGCGAAGGGGGCGGGCGACAGCTTCCTCGTCGCCGGCGAGAACTACGGGCAGGGCTCCTCCCGCGAGCACGCCGCGATGTGCCCGATGTACCTGGGCGTCCAGGGCGTCCTCGCACAGAGCTTCGCCCGCATCCACAAGGCGAACCTCTTCAACTTCGGCCTGCTCCCGCTCACCATCGACGAGGCGACCTACGAGCGCATCGAGCAGGGCGACCACGTCGAGATCGTCGACGACGTGGCCGAGGCCGTCTCCTCCGGCCAGGAGACGTTCACCGTCCGGGTCGACGACGACTGGGAGGCCAGCGCCACGCTCGATGCCTCCGAGCGCGAGCGGCACATCCTCTCGGCCGGCGGCAAGCTCTCGCTGACCAAACAGCAGTACGAGGCCGGCGGCTCCGGTGTGACCCCCGCCGACGACTGAGCCGGCGACCCGCGGTCTCGTTTCTTCGGGCGTCGCGTTCCGAGCGACAGGGCTTTTCGTTTCTTCGGGCATCGCGTCCCGGGCTACTGCACCGTCGACTCGGGTCCCGTGAGACGCCCGGAATCGCCTGTAAACGCCGGCCAGCCGCGGCGTCTGCACCCGGCCGCCATACTCTTAACGGGGCCACCCGTAGCCACTCCTCGTGACCGTCTCCGCGTCGACCGACGCCGTCGTGTCCGTCCGCCCGGCGGTCAGAGCGGACCTCCTGGAGATATTCCGCATCGAGCGGCGCGTCTTCCCGCAGCCCTGGCCGCTGCCCGCCTTCGAGCGGCACGTCGGCGAGCCGGGCTTCCTGGTCGCCGTGGACGAGGGCGCCGTCGGCGCACCCGGCGGGGACGGCGTCGTCTCGGGCGGCGTGGTGGGCTACGTGGTCGCCGACTGCATCCCGAACCACGGTCAGCCGCTCGGGCACGTAAAGGACCTCGCGGTCCGTCCCGACTACCAGGGGCGGGGCATCGGGTCGACCCTGCTCGACCGCGCGCTGACGGCGCTCGCCGCCCAGGACGTCGCCTCGGTCAAGCTGGAGGTGCGGCGGAGCAACGAGCCGGCCATCTCGCTCTACCGGCGATTCGGCTTCCAGTGGCTGAAGACCGTCCCGGGCTACTACGCCGACGGCGAGGACGCCTACGTCCTGGTCCGCGAGCTGGCCGACCGCCAGGGGTTTTAACCGCCCGTCCGTCTCTTTCGGCATGGGATACGCCTGTCCGGTCTGCGGGACCCCGCAGGCCGACGCCACGCACCTCGCCGACCACCTCGCGTTCTGTGCCCTGCTCGGGCGGGCCGACCACGAGGCGTGGCTCGACGAGCACGCGCCGGACTGGGCGGCGGGCGGCACCGCCGACCTCGCTCCCGTGGTCGCCGACCACGCCGACGAGGTCGAGTTCGAGCCCGTGTTCGAGGACACGGCCCACGACCACGACGCGACCGGCGAGCACCACCACGCGGGGCGCTCGCTCGAAGACGAGCTCGCGCGGCACGGCGGCTACGGTCGTGGAAGCGCGGCGGTCGAGGACCCGGAGACCCGGCGCATCCTGGAGGAGGCCCAGGAGATGACGCGGCAGATGTACGGTGGCGGAGACGGGGACGGGGACCCGGCTGCTGGCGGGCGCGGGGACGACGGCGGCGACGAGGCGCAGGACGAGGGCGGCGACGCGCCGGACGAAGCCGAAAGCGAGTAGGGCCACCCGCGCCACCTGACGGGTATGCACGAGCGTGGCGTCCTCAGCCCAGCGACCGACGAGGCGGTCCGCGAGGCGTACGACGACCTCGGCGCGGCCGCCCAGGAGGTCGTCCGGGGGACGGCGAAGGCGATGTCGTTCGACCGCGAGGAGTACCGGGAGCGCGTCACCGGCGAGGTCGTCGCCACGGCCCGCGACGCGCTGTTCGCGTCGCTCCTCCGCGTGACCGTCGGGAGCCGCGAGGAGTGGACCGAGTGGCGGGACGCCCACCCCGAGTACGAGCCGGTCGTCGAGGGGAGCGAGCACGTCGACTCCGTCGCCTGGCACGCGGCCCCCGTCGCCGACACCGTCCTGGCCGCGACGTTCCAGAACGAGCCGGACGCCGCGGTCGCCACACTGCGGCGGTTGGCGTTCGGCCGGGTGTACCGGGAGCGGCTGTAGGCGCATTCCAGGGGACCGCCGACAACACTCACGGGAACGGCGGTGAATGGAGCAAACATGGCCAACGACACGGGGGAAGAACCCGCCTGCCCCCTCGACGAGGTGGACCGGGGCATCCTCCTCGCGCTCCAGCAGAACGCCCGGAGCACCACGGCCCAGGAGATGGCCGAGGCGGTCGGCGTCTCGGCCAGCACCGCGCGCAACCGCATCGAGAACCTCGAAACCGTCGGCGTCATCCCCGGCTACCAGCCCGTCATCAGCTACGAGCGGGCGGGCTACCAGCTCCGAATGATGTTCGTCGGGACGGCCCCGCCCGAGGTGCGCGAGGAGCGGGCGACTGGCGTTCTCTCGGTTCCAGGGGTCGTCGACGTCCGCGAGATGCTGACCAGCCAGCGCAACCTCTACGTCGAGGTCGTCGCCACCAGCACCGCCGACCTGACGGACATCACCAGTCGGCTGAGCGACCTCGGTATCGAGATACTCCGCTCGGAGATCGTCACGAACCACTACTCCCAGCCGTTCGGCGAACTCGAGCACCGAGCCGGCGAGGTCGCCGGGGTCGTCGACGGTTCCGGCTGGCCGGCGAGAACGCCGGGTCGTCCCGTGGGTCACCGAGAACGCCGGGCTGGTCGGCGGGCCGCCGTCGACCGCGCGATTGGCACGGCCACCTACGACGGTGTGAAATAAACAGATATTTTTGCCGCCCGGAGTGGAAAACACAAACCGTTTGCTGTGATTACCACAACATTCAAGCGGCTGCGACACCACTTACGTCGCGTGGAGGGGACAGCTCCGCAGACGGGATCTGGGGGGGTCCGGTCTGGACCGTTGCGATGCTCCTTTCCACCCTCGATGCACCACCAGTCGCGAGTGAATACCGCGACTGGTGGTGCAGACGAGGTTCCAGTATGACGGGGGAGTGGGGAGTACTCCGCCGGCACCGCCGCGAGTGGTGCCGGCCACCCGGATTTCGCCGCGGTCACGATCACTTTCGATCCGGTCGAATGCGCTGGTCCACCTCTCGTGAACGGTCGCCCGCCAGGTGACGGTTCGCGGATGTCGGGGAACGGGACGGCGCGTTCGGGCGGGCCGAGCGGCGGATCGCGATGACCGAGGGCCGTTTTCATCGACTTACAGTAACTTACAACGACTTACAATCACTTACACGAGCGTACAATCGCCCTCGCGGGGCTCGTTCGGCCGACAACCGGATGCGGGAGACCCGGCCGGCGGTTCGTCCCGAACTCGCGGGGTCTTCCCCCGTCCGTGCGCCACCTCCGCTCGTCCGCCGCGTCACCCATCGAACCGTTTAGCACGCCCCCGCCCGTGGGGTGTGTCATGAGCGAGGAGTGGCGGGTCGTCGAGTCGGCGGCGGAGTACGAGACGGGCTGGTACACCGGCGGCTTCGACCGCGTGGTCCAGCCGGACGGCTCCGAGAAGCGCTACTACTGGGCCGAACTCCCGCCGGCGGTCGTGATCGTCGCCGTCCACGAGGGCGAGGTCGTCCTCGTCGAGCAGTACCGGCCGGCCATCCGCGCACACTGCCTGGAGCTCCCGGCCGGCATCGTGGAGGACGGCGAGGACTACGAGGCGGCCGGGGCCCGCGAGCTCCGCGAGGAGACCGGCTTCGCCGCCGACGAGGTGACCCTGCTCGAGGAGTTCTGGTGTTCGACCGGCGTGCTCCGCCACCAGCGCGGCGTCGTGGTCGCCGAGGGGGTGACCCTGGAGTCGCGGGACCTCGACCCGAACGAGTTCCTGACCGTCGAGCGCGTCCCCGTCGAGCGCGCCCTCGACGTGGCCCGCGCCGACCCCGCGAACGACGCGACCATCGAGGGACTCCTCCTCGCGGCGACCGACGGCTACCTGTAGCCGGTTCGGTGCTCCGTCGAACTGGCTCCCGGTGAGGACCGGACCGCTCGCCCCATGGACCGGCCCGCCACCCGACAGTCTCGCGTGTCTGGCGGCGCTGGCGGGGGACCGAGAACCCGGCACGTCGTCCCTGTAGAACAGTCAGGCGACGTTGAAGCCCTTATCGCGGAGGAAATCTTCGACGCGCCCGGTGTGGTTGCCCTGGAGCTCTATCTCGCCGTTCTCGACGGTGCCGCCGCAGGCGAACTTCGATTTCAGGTCAGAGGAGAGGCTGTCGAGGTCCACGTCCTTCGGGTCGAACCCCTCGATGACCGTGACTTCCTTGCCGTACCTGCGCTCGTCGATTCGGATGTTGATCTGTTGTGACTCCTTGGCTACGTCCTCACAGACGCAAAGCTCTTCGGGCAGCCCGCACGTGGGGCAGACTTCTGCCATTACATCCCGCACTTTTGCATTCAGGGTAGAAAAGCGTTGTTCCCCGCCGCCCCGGTCGCTCGGCTCGTCGGGGCGTCCTCGGCCGCTTCTCGCGGGCGGCCGTGCCACCTCGCGCGGTCGGGGCCGCCTACGCCCGCCCGTCCCCGAGCAGGTCGGCGACGAGCGAGCGCGCCTCGGCGGCCATCTCCGGGGTCACCTCGCCAGCGTAGCGCGCCCGCTCCCGGATCGCGGCCACCCGACGGGCGCGCTCGTCCGCACGCACCGCCTGGAGGTACTCCCGCACCGTCTCGTCCGCGCGGCGCTCGCGGTGGGCCCTGGCGAGCAGGTACTCGACGCGGGCGAACGCGCCCGCTACCTGCTCGGCCGACGACCCGCGGGGTTCGACCCGGAGCCAGACTGTCCGGTAGCCCCGCTCCGCCAGGCCGGTCCGCCTGAGGACGGCGGCCAGGCCGACCAGCAGCACGCTCCAGAGGCCCACCACCGACGGCGGCGGCAGGTGGACGGGCTGGTCGCCGCCAGCGCCGGTCCCGCCGGCCGGGTCGGCACCCGAGACGTTGCCCGGGGCGGTGGTCCGGAAGAAGGCGTTGTGGCCGAAGCCCGTGCCGCCCGCCTGACCGAAGGCGGCCCCGCCGGAGCTGTTGTTGACGCCGACTCCCTCCGGGGCGGTCGTGGTGGGCGTCCAGGTCCCGTTCTGGCTTCCGTCGACGTCCACGTTGTCCATCCCGGCCGTTCGGGCCGCGGTCACGCGCTGGTTCTCGGCACTCTGGCGGGGCGCGGCGGGGGTCGGGTCGAAGCGCACCCAGCCGACGTCCGGGAAGTAGACCTCCACCCAGGCGTGGGAGTCCAGCCCCCGGACGACCCACTCGTCCTGGGAGACGCGCTGGCCGGGTGTGTAGCCGACGACGAATCGTGCGGGAATGCCCTGGGTCCGGAGCATCGCCACCATCGTCGTCGCGAAGTAGACGCAGTAGCCGCGTTCCATCTGGAAGATGAACGCGTCGGCGATGTTCCCCCGGGGCTTGCGGACGGACAGCGAGTACTGCTTGTTGGTCTCCAGCCAGTCCCGGATGGTGACGGCCTTCTGGTAGGGGGTCGCGGCGTCCGAGGTGAGGTTGCTCGTGAACTCGCCGACCCGCGCCGGCGTGCTCTCGGGGAGCTGCAGGTAGCGTGTGCGGATGGCGGCCGGGTAGTCGGTGCCGGCGGTCCGCAGGCGCGCCGCCGTCACCACCGGCGTCTGGCTCTCGACCGAGAAGTCCTTGCCCGCGTGGATGGTGCCGACGGGCTGGACCCCGCCGAGCTCCGTCGCCTTCGCCCGCACGCCGGAGACCCGCGTGGCCTTCGCCGCGGCCGGGATGACGTTCAGGGGCACCTCGGCGGTGACGGTCTGGACGTTCCGGCGGGTGGGTGCCGGCGGTGCCGAGAGCGACCCCCTGAACTCGTGGGCCCCGCCGGTGCGCACCCAGTCCGTGCCCGTGTAGCGGTCGTAGACGCCCACCCGCCAGTAGTCCGGCTGGTCGGCGTGGACGGTGAATCGCACCTCCGGCGAGAGGCGGATGCTCCCGCCGATGCTGACCTGCTCGTCGGCGCTGATGAGCTCGGTCTGGATGGAGGTGGTCTGCGCGGGGAGCACGGGCGACCGGTTCGTCCCGGGGACGGCGCTGACCGTCGCCGAGGCGAGGATCATCAGCGCGAACGCGACGGCGATGGCGTCGAGCTGTCTGTGGCTCCCGCCGTGGCGGGCGAGCGTCCCGAAGCCGAGCAGCCCGGCGGCCGCGAGCACGCCGAGCAGGGTGGCGGTGGTGCCGGCGTCGCCCGTGAGGACGAAGAAGCCGAGCGCGAGGCCGCCGACGGTCGCGGCCCGGGCGTCCTCGCGTCTCAAAGCGAAGTACCAGGTCAGGAACACCGGCGCGGGCGCGACCGACAGCGCCCAGACGCCTGCCCTGGTCATGCCGAGGACGGAAAAACCGGTCACGAGGGCGACGGTGTCACCCACGAAGCGGCCGGGCGTGAGAACGGCGAAGTACGCGGGCGGGACGAACAGGAGGTAGGTGGCCAGCCCCAGGACGAGCAGCGTGGCGGCGATGCCGACGCCCTGGCGGGGCGTCACCAGGCTCGAGACGACGACCGAGAGCGCGAGCGCGCCGGCGACGAGCAGGGCGAGCGTGGTGACCCCGCCGACGGTGTCGACCACTCGGTAGAGCACCGACAGGTAGCTGCCGGTGAGGACGACAGTGCAGACGAGGACGGCCCCCCTGAGCGGGGCGAGCTCGTCCCGGACGGGCGGTGCGGGGACGGTGACCCTCACGCAGTCACCCCCTCGCCGACGAGTTCATCGAAGCGGTGGACGCCGCCCGCCACGTCGACCTGGACGTGCCCGCCGTCCGGCGGCGCGCGCACGACCAGGTCCGCGTCGCGGGCGTGCAGCGACCGCAGCCGCCCGCGCTCGAGGCGCGCGAGCAGGGCGAGCAGCCGGCGTCGCTGCTCGTCGCCGGTCCCCGGGTCGATGCGACCCTGCGGGGTCACCAGCCCGACGGCGAGCCCCGCGTCGAGCAGGTGGACCGCGACGCTCGCAGTCGCCTCGGCGACGCTGTCGGTGCGGTGGGTGGCCGCCTCGGCCGCGAGCGTGACGCGGTCCGTCGAGCCGGTCCCGACGAACTTCGTGACGAACAGCTCCCCGGCGGGCCGCTTGGCGCTGGCCTTCCAGTTCACGTCGCGGAGCGCGTCGCCGCGCTCGTACTCGCGGAGGCCGTCGAACTGCTCGCGCTCGTCGGTCAGCCCGACGTAGCCCGAGAGGAGCGTGGCGGTCTCGGCGAGCGGCCGGACCCGCGGGAAGACGACGACTGCGGTCGTATCGCCGTAGTAGAAGGTGCGCTCCCACAGGCCGAAGAGGTCGCTCGCGGTGACCCGGATGGGGCCGAGCGTGTGGACGCCGCGCGAGCTCAGCTCGAGGTCGTAGCCGAGCTCGTCTTCGCCGGCCACGGTCTCGATGGTGGCGTCGGCGGTGAGCCCCGTCGGGACGCCGTCGCGCACGGTCGCCGCGAACGACCGCCCGGAGTCGAGAGCGAGCGCCACGGGCTTGGCCTGGCCGACGTGGCCGTACTCGGGGGCGCGGCGGGTGACCGTCGGGCGGTCGAGCCGCCAGACGCTGACCCCGCCGACCGCAAGCAGCGCGACGGCCGGGACGACCACGGCGTTCAGGCTCCGCCCGCCGAAGCCCCACGCCATCAGGAAGGCGACGACGGCGACCGCGAGGACGGCCCGGCCGCGCCGCGTGAGTCGCGGCCGCATGTCACTCCACTGGCACCGATTCGACGGCGTCCGCGACGAGCGTCCGCCCCTCCTCGCCGCCGGTTCGGCCGCCGGGGTCGGCCCGGATGCGGTGGGAGAGCACGACCGACGCCTCGGCCTTGACGTCGTCAGGGACGACGTAGTCGCGCTCGTCGAGGACGGCCCGGCCCTGGGCCGCCCGGAGCAGGGAGATGCCGCCCCTCGGGCTCGCGCCGAGTTCGGCGTGCTCCCGCGTGTAGCCGACCAGCCGGGTGACGTACTCGCGGACCGGCTCCTCGACGGTGACGGCGGCGGTCGACGCGCGGGCGCGACGGAGCGTCTCGACGGTCGTGACCGGCTCGACCTGCTCGATGGGATGGCTGCCGACCACGCGGCGGAGCACCTCGACCTCCTCGTCGGGCGTGGGGTAGCCCAGGTCGAGTTGCATCATGAAGCGGTCGACCTCGGCGACCGGGAGGTCGTAGGCGCGGTCGCGCTCGACGGTGTTCTGCGTGGCGACGACGACGAACGGGTCCGGCACCGCGCGGGTGACGCCGTCGGTGGTGACCTGCTCTTCCTCCATCGCCTCCAGGAGCGCGGACTGGGTCTTCGGCGGCGCGCGGTTGATCTCGTCGCCGAGGACGACGTTGGCGAAGACGGGGCCGGGCTGGAACTCGAACTCGCGGCTCTGCTCGTTGAAGACGTTGACGCCGGTCACGTCGGTCGGCAGCAGGTCGGGCGTGAACTGGACGCGCTTGAACTCGCCGCCGATGGAGCGGGCGACCGCCCGGGCGAGCATCGTCTTGCCGACGCCGGGGACGTCCTCCAGCAGGACGTGTCCCCGACCGAGGACGGCCGCGACGATGTGTTCGGTGGCGGTCCGCTTCCCGACGATGACCGTCCCGATGTTGTCGACGAGGTCGTGGGCCATCTCGGCGGCGTCCGCCACTGGCAGTCTGTCCGGCGTCGCGGTCTCGCCCGCCGGGCGGGCCGTCGCGTCGGAGTCGGTGTCTGTCATGTGTTCGTGTCTGGTAGATTCGCTCGGGCAGTGTGGTCGGCCGACGGCGCGTCGATGCCGCCGTCGGAGGTCGTCGCCACGGCGAGCGCGCGGCGACGACGGGGGTTCTGTGGGCTGTTCCGCTGTTCGCCGGCGGCGTCGCGTTCGGCTGTCGTCGCGGCGGCGGTCGTCGGACCTGCCGGCGGTCGATCTGGTGGCGGCTGACTGCTGATTAGTTGCCGTCCATAACGAGCGAGACGTTTGTATGTCTGTTGGTGACAGTGGTCACCGCCCGTACTCCGGTGCGTGCGCCGTGGAGGGCCGGTTTCCCGCCCCACGTTCTTCTGGACTGACGTGTTTGGCGACCGGTCTCGCGGCGGACCGCCGCCTCCGCCGTCTTCCCGACGGACGACGTCGTCCGCCGCCTGGACCGGCCCAGTCGCCTCCCGGCGCCGCGCCGGTCACCTCTCCACACCGCGGACGACCGACGCCGAAACCGATGGACAATCGGCGGTTACATAGACTTACAATCACTTACATCGACTTACAACCCGGCGACGACGGCCGCGCATCCACTCCGCGCGGTTCCGGACGGTCCCGGGTCGGCGCGTCAGGCCCGCCAGTCCTTGCAGTCGCGGCAGACCAGGCCATCGTCGTCGCGCCAGAGCCGGGTGACGGTCGCGCCGCAGGCGGCACACGACTTCCCCTCCGGGTGCCACCGGTGGGTCGAGACCGCCGGGTCGACGGGCCGCTCGGGCGACCCGGTGGCCGCTTCGACGGCGCGCTCCGGCGGCTGCTCGCCGTCGTCGCCGGCTCTCGCGGGCGACGGCTCGTCGGAATCCGTCGGTCCGTCGTCGGTCACCACCGCGCCGCCGCGCTCGTCCCGTCGGTCGCCCCGTGGGGTCCCCCGTCGCGAGTCCTCGACCGTCGTCTGCTCCCCGTCCCCGCCCCCGCACAGGAACTCATCGAGCGTTGCGTCCTCGGACACGCCGCCAGATACGAACGCCAGCTACATAAATCCCGGAGCAGTTAAGGCGACGGCGGGCACAGCGTGGCCCATGCTCTGGCTCATCGACAACCTCGTCCAGCTGGTGACGCTGTTCGTCGACGTGGCGCTGCGCGACCCCATCTCGTTCGTCCTCGTGGCCACCTCGACGGTCATCATGGCCGGTGCGATGCTCTTCTCGGCCTACCTCTTCCTCGGCGCACTCGTCGACGCGGTCACGCCCGACCGGAGCGGTCGAGCGCCGCCCCGGCGAGCCTGACCGCCGTCTTCCGGTCCGGCCCGAGCGGCGACCCGACGACCACGCCGTCCGCGTGCGCCAGGAGTGCCGCCAGCCGCTCGCTCACCGTCTCGACCGTCCCGGCCGCGCAGAAGGCGTCCACCATCGCGGGCGTGACGAGTCCGAAGGCGTCCTCGAACGCCCCGCGCTCGATGGCAGCGCCGATGCGCTCGGCCCGCGCCGCGTCGAGGCCGTGGCGCTCCAGCACCGGTCGCGCCGCGCCGGCGGCGATGAACGCGACCGGCGGGCGGGCGGCCTCCCGCGCCGCGTCGGCGTCCTCGGCAACGCTCACGCTGGCGAAGACGGCGACGTCGAACGCCCCGCGCTCGGTCGGCCGGTCGTCGAGCCCCTCCGCGATGCGCTCGGCCGCCCACGCCACGTCGGTGGGGTGGCTGGCGTTCACCAGGACGCCGTCGGCGTGTGCCGCGCTCATCCGCAGCATCTGTGGCCCCTGCGCACCGACGTAGACCGGAATCTCGCCCACCTCGTAGTTCAGCCCGGCGTCGCGGGAGACGAACGTCCCGTCGTGGTCGACGCGCTCGCCGGCCCAGAGCCGCCGGGCCACCTGCATCGTCTCCAGCACCCGCCGGAGCGGCCGGTCGCGCTCGACGCCCAGGTTCCGCAGCGTCGAGCGGTCGCCCGCGCCGAGCCCGCAGACCGCACGGCCGCCGCTGGCCTCGTCGAGCGTCGCCACCTGCGAGGCCAGCTTCACCGGGTGGGTCTCGTAGGGGTTCGCCACGCCCGGGCCGACGAGCACGTCGTCGGTCGCCGCGGCCACCCGGGAGAGCGCCACGAACGGGTCGCGGTTGTTGTAGTGCGAGGAGGCGAAGACGGCGTCGAAGCCGGCGTCCTCGGCCGTCGCACCCAGCTCGGCGACCCGCACGACCGGGATCTCCGGGGTCAGCTCAATCCCGCGCATACTCCCACTCCCGGAGCGCCTGTCGAACGACGTCGTTCTCGACCGTGCGGAACAGGTTGTCGCTGCCCTCGTGGTCGCCGAACGCCCAGTCCCGGACGACGACGACCGGCGTGCCCCCGTCGCCCTCCCCGGTGACGAGGTTCGCGGTCGCCGCCAGCTCGTCCACGACGGACTCGACGGTGACCGCGAGCTCGTGGCCGTCGCGGTCGGTCTCCCCCCGCCAGTCCCGGCTCGCCGGCATCCCGGCCCAGCCGATGGCGACGCCGCGCTGCCCGTACCGGAACGGCCGCCCGCAGGTGTCCGTGACGACGACTGCGACGTCGGCCGGCAGCCCCGCCCGGATGCGCCGGGCGCTCTCGGCGGGCCGCTCCGGCAGCAAGAGCAGGTCGGCGTCGCCCACGTTCGAGCGGTCGATGCCCGCGTTCACGCCGATGTGCCCGAAGCGCGTCTCCGTCAGCAGGAAGGGGGCCTCGACGAGTATCTCGGTCGACTCCTCCAGCACCGCCTGCGCGAACCGGGGGTCCTTCTGTTCGCCGGTGATGGCCCCGAGATCGGCCGCAATCTCCTCGGCTCGCGGCCCGGCAGGGAAGTCCGCGAGGCTGGCGGTCCGCCCCTCGGCCTTGGAGACGACGGTGCTCGCCACCAGCACCACGTCGCCGTCCTCCAGCGCGGCCCGCTCCGCGACGAGCGCCGCGAGGTCGTCGCCCTCCCGTACCTCCGGCAGCCCCGGTACCGCGAACACGTCCATGGCCTGCCTTGCTCGCCACGGGTAAAAGACCCGGCGGTACCGGTCACGCTAGTGGCCGGGCGGATTTACGCGTAAAATTTCGGTTGTGTCGCCGCTGCAGCTTGTTTTGGAACCACCTCGAAAGCCCCGGCGCGCTGGACTCGGGGGCGCTCACGGGTCGTACCTCCCCGTTCGCGTCGAGGGACTCGCTTCGCTCGCCCCTCGCACTCGTTGCGCTCCTCACTACGTTGCGGTGCTTACTTCGTCCGCCTTCGTCCAGTGCGCCGCCCCTTTCAATCCCCCCATGAGGATGCTTTGGCATCAGTGGAGGGTGGGATTGAAAGGGGCCGGTCGCTCGACCCGGCCCGGGCGACGCAAGCACGCGACCAGCGGGAGCGCGCACAGCGAGCCCCGGACGGTCGAGCGACCGGGGGCTTTCGAGGTGTTCCCAAATGGAACGTCTGACGAATCAGCGTGAGATAGACCGAACCCCGATCACCCAAACCGAACCGAAATCACCCACGAAGCCGTTCCACCGACAACTCCCCTCCGTCCACAGTCGCCACGAACATCGTCGCCTCGGTGGCGGGCGCGGCCCCGGTCGCGCTGCCGGGGTTGAGCAGGCGAACCCCGTCGACCACCCCGTCCATCACCTGGTGGGTGTGTCCAGACACTCCCACTGCGTCGGCGTCGGTCGCGGCCTCCCGGACCGTCGCCGCCACCCGCGACTCGTAGTTTTCCGGGTCGCCGGTGCCGTGCGTCACGACGAACGTGACGCCGTCGCACTCGACGGTGGCGACGCGGGGCAGGTCGAGTGCGTGCGGGTCCATGTTCCCCGCGACGACGGTCAGGCGGTCGCCCGCCGCGTCCCGGACCGCCCCGAACGCTTCCGACGAGTCGAAGTCCCCGGCGTGGATGGTGTGGTCGGCGGCGCGGACCTCGTCCAGCACCCACTCGGGGACGGCCGGCGCCCGCGAGGGCACGTGGGTGTCGCTGAGGATGGCAACCTGCATGGGCGGGCCTTCGCGGGCTGGCGGGAAAAAGGGCGGCCCCCGTAGCTACTTGCCGCTCGCGGGCCATTCTGGGGCATGGACGAGACGCCCGTCGTCACCGTCTTCCTCCGCAACGGCACGGCCGTCCTCCTCCTGCGACGGAGCGAGGAGGTCGGCTCCTACCGGGGGCAGTGGGGCGGCGTCGCCGGCCACGCCGAGGGCGACCCCGACGCCGCCGCGCGCGCGGAGGTCGAAGAGGAGACCGGCATCGACCCCGACACCCTGGCGCTCGTCCGGCGGGGCGACCCCGTCGAGGTCCCCGACGCGGACCTCGACACCCGGTGGGTGGTCCACCCCTACCTCTTCGACTGCCCGACCCGTGCGGTCGAGACCGACTGGGAGACGACCGAGACGGCCTGGGTGGTGCCGCCCGAGATCCTCCGCCGCGAGACCGTCCCGAAGCTCTGGGAGGCCTACGCCGCTGTGTCGCCGACGCCCGAGCGCGTCGCCGCCGACGAGACGCACGGCTCCGCGTACATCTCCGTCCGCGCGGTCGAGGCTCTGCGCGACCGGGCCGCGCTCCTCGTCGAGCGCCCCCTCGATGGTCGAGAGGAAGCGGCGACGGGTGCCCCCGAGACCGGCTGGGACGCGCTCGCCGAACTGGCCGCCGACCTGCTCGACGCCCGCCCGAGCATGGCTGCGCTCCGCAACCGTGTGAACCGGGTCATGCACGACGCACGGGAGTCGACGCCGGCCGCCGTCGAGGGAGCCGCCACGGTCGTCATCGACGACGCCCTTGCCGCCGACGCCGGGGCCGCCGCCGAAGCCGTGCCGCTCCTCGCGAACGCGCGCGTCTTTACGCTCTCGCGCTCGGGGACAGTCACGGACGCGCTCCGCGAGGGCGACCCCGACGTCGTCGTCGTCGCCGAGTCTCGGCCGGCCCGAGAGGGCGTCGTCGTCGCCGAGCGCCTGGCGGCCGACGGCCTGGACGTGACGCTGGTCACCGACGCAGCGGCCTGCTGGCTCGCGGGCGAGGCGGACCTGGCGCTCGTCGGCGCGGACACCGTCCTCCCAGACGGTCGCCTGGTGAACAAGGTCGGCACCCGGGCGCTGGCGCTCGCCGCCGCCCGCGTGGGGGTGGCGGTCTACGCCGTCTGCGCCGCCGACAAGGTGAGCCCCGACGGCCACCTCGTCCTGGAGGAGGGCGACCCCGCGGCCGTCTACGACGGCGCGGCACCCCTGACGGTCCGCAACCCGACCTTCGACGTGACGCCCGCCGACCTCCTCGCGGGCGTCGTGACGGAAGAGGGCGTCCTCGACGCGGACGAGGTGGCCGCGGTGGCGGAGCGCCACCGCGCACTGGGCGCGTGGCGGCGGTAACGATTTTCGCGCGGGAGTGACCGAGAGCGCGAACCGGCACGGCCGTGTGTCGGCCGGGACCGCCGACCGGTCGCTCGGCGGACGGGACTCCGGTGTGCTTATCTCGGATCGACGATCAGTTCCCCAGCATGGGACCGTTCGACTACCAGGATCGGATGTGGGTCCACCCGCGGGGGCTTCTGGGCCGGCTGGGCGGGCGACTCATGGCGTGGGCGGACGGCGACGACGTCGCGTGGGCGGTCGAACGGCTGTCCGTCCGGCCCGCGGACCGGGTGCTGGAGGTGGGCTTCGGTCCCGGCGTCGGCCTGGGGTATCTCGCGCGGGCGGCCTCGGAGGGGGCGGTCGTCGGCCTCGACCTTTCGCCGACGATGCTCGCGCAGGCCCGTCGCCGGAACGCCTCGCTCCACGGCGACCGCCTCCGCCTCGCGCTGGGGTCGGCCGAGGCGCTGCCGGTCGCGGACGACTCGTTCGACCGGGCGATGGCGGTGAACACGACCCACCTCTGGCCGGACGCGGTGGCGGGGCTGGGCGAGGTCCACCGCGCGCTCCGTCCCGGGGGCCTGGTCGCCGTTGCCTTCAGCGACCACGTCGTCGACGCCGAGAACATCGCGGCGGCCGACGTCCGCTCGACCCTGACCCGGGCGGGCTTCGAGGCGGTGGACATCGGGCGATCCGAGGCCGCCATCTGTCTGCTCGCCACCGCGTGAGCGCTGCCGTGGCTCGCCGCCGTCGAGCAAGACACAAACCCCCCCACCGCGTAGCCAGCCCCGGGCGGCGGTGACGAGGGTTACCCCCACCGAGCCCCGTGTGACGACGCTCGACAGTCCGAGCCGCCCGTCCGCACATTTAACTGCCGAATCTGCGAAGCGGGGGTATGAACGTCAGGAAGCTCGGCATCCACGAGTCGGTGGGCACGCTCTTCCCGCCCGAGAAGCTCGCGGAGACGCTCGCAGACGTCGAGCCGGACGTGTCGGTCGTCGGCGACGACGACCTCGACGGCGTCGACGCGGTGGTCACCTTCGATTACAGCGAGGCGTTCCTCGGCGCGGTCGACTGGGTGCACGTCGTGCTGGCCGGGGTCGATACGTTCCCCGTCGAGGTGTTCGAGCGACGGGGCGTCGTCCTCACCAACTCGACGGGCATCCACGGCACCGCCGTCGGCGAGACGGTCGCGGGCATGATGCTGATGTTCGCCCGTCGGCTCCACGCGCTCGTCCGCAACCAGGTCGCCCACGAGTGGGAACAGCCCGGCTGGGCCGAACCGACCACGCTCCGGGACCAGCGCCTCTGCGTCGTCGGCCTGGGGACGCTCGGCCGGGGAATCGCGGCCCACGCGGACGCGCTCGGCATGAAGGTCACCGGCGTCAAGCGCCACCCTGCGGACGTCGAGGGCGTCCGGGAGGTCTACCCGCCCGACGAGCTCCACGAGGCCATCGACGACGTCGACTTCGTCACCCTCGCCGTCCCGCTCACCGACGAGACGGAGGGGCTGTTCGGCGGCCCCGAGTTCGAGCGGATGCAGACCGAGGCCTACCTCATCAACGTCTCGCGCGGTCCGGTCGTCCGCGAGGACGAGCTCGTGACGGCGCTCCGCGACGGCGACATCGCGGGCGCCGGCCTGGACGTCTTCGAGACCGAACCGCTCCCCGCGGAGTCGCCGCTCTGGGACCTCCCCGAGGTCGTCGTCACGCCCCACTGCTCGGCGCTCCACCGCCAGTACTACCGCGACGTCGCCGACCTCGTCCGCCAGAACCTCGTCCACCTCTCGGCCGGCGAGGACATGGTAAACCGGGTCGTCTAGGCGTCCGCGACCGGGCCGTCGCGGACGCCCTCATCCCTCCATCTCGGAGGTCGGGCGTTCTATCCGGCCGGTGCGTTCATGAAACTGGAGCCCATACCCCCGTGCGTACCGCGATGAGTGGTCAGTTCCCCGGGGGGGACGTGCTGTCCATCGATCCCCTCCCCGAGCGCGCGGGCGTCGTCGCCGTCGACTCGCTGGAGCGGCGACGATACGCGCTTTTCACCCCGTCCCCGGTCGACCCCGCGCCGGTCGACGCGGACGGCTTCCCGATCCCCGTCGACGCAGCGGTCAGCGTCACGACCGAGTCCGTGACGCTCCGACAGGTCCCCGACGTCTACGTCCGCGACGCCGACGGCGAGATGCTCGCCGAGGTCCATCCCCCCATGGACGAGTCCCTGCCCGCCGGCGAGTACACCCTCGAACTCAACGCGCCTATCAAGGTCTACCTCCAGGTCGCGGCCCCCGTGACCGTGGACGCGACCTTCGACCGGGTCCGGGTCGAGTTCGGCGGCCCGACGACGGTCCGGATCGGCGCCCGGTCGTTCCACCGGCGACCCGCGACGACCATCCGGACGACGGCCGACCCCGCGGACCTCGCGACCGCCGTCTCGCACCTGAGCGCGGCGCTGAAGACGACCTCCTGCGAGCGGTCGTACCCGACGCTCCGGGGTCATCCCCCGGCGCTCGAGCTGGGGGACGCCCTGGACGTCCCGGTCCACCTCGACCCGCCCGAGACGGGCGTCCACCTCGAACTCCCGCTCGACCTCCGCGAGCTGTTCGTGGCGCCGCCGCTCTCCTACTACCTGGCCGCCGACGTCGTCCCCGCGGAGACGCCCCGGCTGGTCACCGACCGGGGGTTCGAGTACGACCTGACCGGCGAGCGCGGCTTCGAGGCCGAGGTCTCGCGGGTGCTCAGGCAGTGTTTCTTCCTGGACTGTCTCGTGCGCACCGAGGGCCTCTACCGGGTCGACCTCCACGAGCGCGCGGCGGTCGAGCCCGACCTTCCCTTCGACGTCGCCGACTGCTACGGTCGTCCGCTCGCCGACCGGCTGGAGACCTACCTCGCGGTTCCGTACGACCGCATCGCCGACCACGTGCCGACCTGGCAGCTCGTCGCCTACGTCGAGCCGGTCGCGGCGAACGTGGCGGCGCTCCCGTTCCTGGTCGACGACCTCGCGGTGATCCGCTCGCCCGACACCGCAGAGTCCTCCCCGTCGGCAGTGCGCGCGACGGTCCTCGAGTCGTACCTGCGCGTCGACGGCGGAGTCGTCCGCGGGAACGACCCCGACCCGTCTGCGGGCGGCGATGCCGACCTCCCTGTCGGGAGCGCGGACCCGCCCGTCGGTGGGCTCGATTCGCCCGCCGGTGGGACGGACGACGAGCCGGTGCTGATACGACCCGACGGGACGGACGCCGTAGAGCGGGTCTGGTTCGAGGACTCGCTCCCCGTCGGCGCGAACAAGGGCGTAATCGATGCCTACCGGAACGACCTGGACCGGACGCCGCGCTCGGACGCCATCGACATCACGGTGGTCTGCAACGACGGCGCGATGGGCGGCGAGCGCGACGCCGTCGCAGAGGCGTACGGCTCCCGTGAGGACCTCCCGTTCGACGTGACCATCTACCGGGACCTCTCGACTGCCGCCCTCCGGGACGTGCTCGCCACTGAGGCCGACTTCTTCCACTACATCGGGCACATCGACGGGGCTGGCTTCGCGTGCCGCGACGGCACGCTCGACGCCGCGACCCTGGAGTCCGTGGGCGTCGCCGCGTTCCTGCTCAACGCCTGCCAGTCCTACGAGCAGGGCTGTCAGCTCCTCCGGGCGGGGGCCGTAGGCGGCGTCGTCACGTTCGAGGACGTGCCGGACGCCGGGGCCGTCGCCGTCGGGCGCACGATGGCGCGGCTGTTGAACCTCGGCTTCCCGCTCCAGGCCGCGCTCTCCATCGCGCGCGAGGACTGTGCCGTCGGCGGCCACTACCTCGTCGTCGGCAAGGGCGGAGTCGACGTCGCCCAGGAGGAGAACAGCATCCCCGTGCTCCCGGTGGTCGAGACGGTCGGCGACGACGAGTACGCGGTCGACGTCGTCGCCTTCCTCCCCCGGGAGGGCGGCATGGGAACGATGGTCTACCCATGCCTGGCGCAGAACGAACAGCTCTACCTCGCGCCGGGTCACCTCCGGACGTTCCGGGTGTCGCGGGCCGAGCTGGAGGAGTACCTCGCGCTGCAGCGCTATCCCATCCGGATGGACGGCGAGCTGGTCTGGAACGACGACGTCGAGGCCCCGCCGCTGTGACCTACGGCCCGTGGACGGCCACCGCCGCGCAGCCGCGCGCGAGCGTCGTGTCCGTCTGCGAGAGCAGCAGGACCATCGTGGCGAGGACGCCGATCATTCGGGGGTGCTGGGCGAGGTACTGCTGGAGAGAGCTGTGTGACATGGGTATCGTCCGGTGGCGTCGGCTTCCGCGAGACCGCCCCGGTCGGCGGTCGCGGTTCGGGAGACGACCGCCGTGTCGCCGACGGCCCCATGCTTCGTCGCCACGTCCCTTTGTGATGAACCGCTTACCGGTCGGTAGCCGTGACGTACCCCGCAGTAAGGGGTTCCTGCGGTCGGCCCGGTCGATGCGTCGGCCGCCGCGACGAGCCGCCCCGAGAAGCCACCCTGCCGACACATAAATTTAAACCCTCTCGCGTGCTGAAACCGACCGGGGAACACCGATGACCGAGTATTCCACCGTGGTGGGGAGTGGAGCGATTGCGCTACTACTGGACCGGAGCGACGCGGACGCGGGAGCGAGTGCGGCCGTCGAGCTGCTCGCGGGCGAGACCCCGGGCGCGAAGAACGTGCTGGCGGTGCTCTGTGACCGCTCGTCGGCCGGCTTCCTTTCCGACTGGCGACGGCGCGTCGACGGCGTCCCGAACGACGTCCGCATCCTCGACGTGGGCCAGTTGATGCGCTCTGCGGCCAGTCAACGTGCGTCGGCGGGAGCCGATCACGCACTCGTCCGGAGCGTCGAGCGCCCGGTCGACCTGCCCGCGCTGGAGCGGACGCTCCGGGAGTACCTCGCCGAGTGGGACGACAGCGGCGTCCGGACGGTCGTCTATCTCGATTCGCTCTCGACGCTGCTCCAGGATGCGCCGCTGTCGACCGTCGTCCAGTTCCTCGACGGGACGAAAGAGGCCATCGCCGACCACGCCACCGCCGGCTACGTCCGGCTCTCCACGACCGACCCCTCGGACCGGTCGGTGCGTGTACTCGGTCCGCTGTTCGATGCGGTCCTCGAACTGGACGCCGCCGGCGACGGCTGGGAGCCACGAGAGCCGGCACGGCGTCCGGTCGCCCCGTCCGGTGACCGGCACCGGGTCCCCGACGTCTCCCTCGACGAGGTCTTCGACGTGCTCTCCTCCCGGCGCCGCCGACAGGCGCTCTACTGTCTGCAGCGCAACGACGGGCCGATGGCGACCCGGGAGCTGGCCGAGCAGATCGCGGCCGGTGGCCACGAGGCGGTCGACGGGGCCGCCTCGGACCTCCTCAAACGCGTCTACACCGGGCTCCGTCACGCGCACCTGCCGAAGCTGGCTTCGCTCGGCATCGTCTCCGTCGACGACGACTGGCACACCGTCGACCTCGGTGACGGCATCGTCGCCGTCGAACCGTACCTGATCCTGGCCGCGGCCCACGACCCAGAACGTGATATCCCATGACCGGCGACTGGCGAGATCCCGGTGAGTTCGACGCCCAGCTCCGGTGGTTCGTCCTCGATGCGTACGCCCGCGACGAGCCCCTCGAAGGACAGTGGATCCTGGCCGACACCGACGCGCTGATCCCCGACCTGATAGTCGTCGTCGAGCGCGTCGACGCAGAGGAGTGGCGGGCCGGCAGGGCCGACACGACCGACTTCAAGGCCCGCCTCCAGTCGTTCCTGCTCGGGGCGTTCGCGGACGGCGTCGACGTCGTCGGGCAGTGGGAGGTGCGGTTCCCGACCCCCGAACTGCCGTCCTGGCGGGTCCGGATCGCGACGGCCGACCGCGAGTGCGCCCGCTCGAACGACCAGCGGAACGCCGAGTTCTGAGCCGCGCCGTGGGGTCGAGGGTCGCGAGACCGCCGAGGCTCGACGCCGGCCTGCCCCCGCTCAGTCGAAGAACTTGAACAGGTCGTCCCGCTCCGCCGCGTGGAGGTGCGTCCGGACGGCGTCCGTCAGCGCGTCGATGCGCCCCTGCTTCGCCGAGATGGGGGCGATAGTGTCCTGCCACTGCTGCCAGGGCGGGAGCAGGCCGAAGCGGTCGGCCACCTCGTCGAGGCGCTCGTCCCGGTCGTCGACCTTGTCCATCTTGTTGACGGCGAGGACCGTGGGCACGCCCAGCTCCCCGAGGACCTCGAAGAACTCCACGTCGTGTGGGAGTTCGCCGGCGGCCGAGTGGCGGTCGATGATGTCAACGACGGCCTTGCCGTCGACGACCAGCACGCCCACGAGGATCTGCTCGGCGTAGGTCTCCAGGTAGCGGACCACGTCCGTCTTGATCTGTTCGCGGCGCTCCTCGGGGACGCCGGACATGAAGCCGAAGCCGGGGAGGTCCGTGAGGACGAAGTCCTCGCTCGCCCAGTCGTAGTGGTTCGGCGAGCGGGTCACGCCCGGTTTCCGACCGGCCTCGAAGCTGTGGCCGGTGAGCTCCCGCATCAGCGTGGACTTGCCCACGTTCGACCGACCGACGAGGACGACCTCGGCGGCCCGGTCGGGCCGGTTCTCGAACATACCCGAGATTGCCGGTCGGGCCGTTTAAGCGTCTCGTCCCGTCGGTTCCTGCCCGCCGGCCGTCCGTGACCCCGGCTCCGTCGCCACTGTCCGGTCGGGCCGGGCGGAATCCCCATCCGCCACTCAGCCGGTGTTGGTCAGGCCGCCGTCCACGACGAGCGACTCGCCGTTGACGTAGCCGCCCATGTCGCTGGCCAGGTAGAGGGCGGCGGCGGCCACGTCGTCGGGCTGGCCGAACCGGTGGCTCGGGATGGTCCGCTCGTACTGCTCGCCCGTCTCCGTGCCGATGATGGGCACGTCGTGGGTCGTCATCTCCGTCTCGATGAGCCCCGGGTGGATGGCGTTGACGCGGACGCCCTCCGGGCCGAGTTCGTCGGCGAGCGCGTAGGTCAGCAGGCGCACCGCCCCCTTCGAGGTGCAATAGGTGGTGTAGTTGCCCGTCCCGCGGAGGCCGGCGACACTCGACATGTTGATGATAGCGCCGCCGTCGCCCTCGACCATCCGCTTTGCGGCGGCCTGCGCGCCGAAGAAGACGCCCTTGACGTTCACGTCCATCAGCGTCCGATAGTCCGCCTCGGTCACCTCCAGGAACGACTCGCTCCGGAAGATGCCTGCGTTGTTCACCATCACGGTCACGCCGCCGAACTCGTCGGCCGCCGCCACGGCGGCCTCGAGCGCCGACACCGACGTCACGTCGCACTCGACGAACGTCGCCTGACTGTCGGTCTCCTCGGCGATCAGCTCGTGGGTCGGCGTGCCGTCCTCGCGCGGTTCGGCCTGGAGGTCGGCGACGACCACGTCGGCGCCCTCCTCGGCGAACCGCAGGCTGATCGTCCGTCCGATGCCGCTCGCGCCGCCGGTGACGACTGCGACGTCGTCGGTGAGTAGTGGGTCCACGTGAAAGCTGACGGGCCAGTCGGCCAAAGAGCCGTGCCCGGGAGGTCAAGGTGCGCCGGTTCCTGGAACTCGATGTCGTCTCAGATCATCGCCGTCCCCGTCACGACGACCGGGCGGTCGGTGTTGAGGATGACCGACTGCGTGACGCTGCCGAACAGGGCCTTCCGCGAGGGCGAGCGCTTGCGGCCCCCCATCACGATGGCCGCCACGTCGAGGTCCTCCGCGTCACGGATGATGTCCGACGCCGAGTCGCCGCTGTCGTCCATCGTGGTGACCGCGACGCCCCGCTCTTCGAGGTACTCCGCAGCGCGGCGCACCGAGCCGACGCGCGAGGCGGACTTGAACTGCTTGAGCTCCTGGGGAAGTTCGGTGTCCGAGCCCGGCTCGAAGACGAACAGCAGGTGGGCCTCGACCTCCTCCGTGGCGTTCGGCAGCGACGCCACGTACTTCGCCTGGGTCAGTGCGCGCTCCTCGTTTCCGTCGACCGGGACGAGTACTCGGTACATACGGGACAGTTGCCCCGCAAGTCCATTAAATGCGGCCGGCGATTACCACGAGCCGAGAAACAGCCCCGCCGTCGACGTTCGAGGCGTCCGGGCCGCGTTCCCCGTCTCTCCGGTCCCCCCGCAATCCCCGGTCTATAACTCGGTGCCCCGCACACTCCCGGTGTGCGACTGGTCGAGATCACGATTCCGGCGGGCAAGCGCGAGGCTGTCCTCTCGGCGCTCGACGACGAGGGGGTGGACTACGTGCTCACCGACGAGACCAGCGGCCGGGAGTTCACCGGTATCGTCTCGTTCCCGCTGCCCACGAACGCCGTCGAGCCTGTCCTCGACCGGCTCCGGGAGGACGCCGGCATCGAGGAGGACGCCTACACCGTCATCCTCAACGCCGAGACCGTCGTCTCGCGGCGCTTCGAGGCCCTCACCGAGCGCTACGAGGAGGAGCCCGAGGCCACGGACCGCATCGCCCGCGAGGAGGTGCGGACCCGCGCCGAGGAGATGGCGCCACGCCTCCGGACCTACGTCGTGATGACGGCGGTCAGCGCCATCGTCGCCACGGCCGGCCTCCTCCTTAACTCGCCGGCCATCGTCGTCGGCTCGATGGTCATCGCGCCGCTCATCGGCCCGGCGATGGCGACCAGCGTCGGGACGGTCATCGACGACCGCGACCTGTTCGTCCGCGGTGTTCGGCTCCAGCTCCTGGGCGGCCTGCTGGCCGTCGCGAGTGCCGCTGCCTTCGCGTTCCTCGTCAAGAGCCTCAACCTGGTGCCGCCCGGCCTCGACGTGACCACCATCGAGCAGGTCAGCGAGCGACTCTCGCCCGACTTCCTCTCCCTGGCAGTGGCGCTCGCGGCGGGCGTCGCGGGCGCGTTGAGCCTCTCCTCGGGCGTCTCTGCCGCCCTCGTGGGCGTGATGATCGCGGCGGCGCTCGTCCCCCCGACTGCCGTCATCGGCATCGGCATCGCCTGGGGGCTGCCGTCGGCGGTCCTGGGCTCGACGGTGCTGGTGCTCGTGAACTTCCTCGGCATCAACCTCAGCGCGATGGTCGTCCTGTGGTACACCGGCTACCGTCCGGAGAACTGGTTCCGGCTCGACGAGGCCCGCACCGCCACCGTCTCGCGCGTCGGGGTCCTCGTCGCGGCCATCCTCGTGCTCTCGGTGTTCCTGGGCGGGGTGACCTACGCCTCGGTCCAGACGGCGACGTTCCAGGACCAGACCGCCCGGGAGGTCACCCGGCTCCTCGACTCGCCGCCCTACGCGGAGCTCTCGCTCATCGACCTCTCGTTCTCCTACCACGACGACCTGGTGTTCCGGACGCCCCAGCGCGTGACGGTCACGGTCGGTCGACCCGTCGGCGGGTCGTATCCCACGCTCGCGAGCGACATCCAGCGGCGGATAGCCACCGCGACCGGGCGGGAGGTCGACGTCCGGGTCCGGTTCGTCGACGTCCAGTCGGCTCAGCCCTCGAAGGGTAGCTCCGGCTCGTAGCCGATGGCCGCGACGGCGGCGTCGAGGACGCCGTCGACGTTCTCGCCCTCGGTGATGCTCATGTACAGGTCCGCGTCGACGTCGGTCGAGCGGTCGGCCTTGTTGCAGACGGTCAGGACGGGGACGTCGGGGAACTGCTCGGCCACGCTGTCGCGCAGAACGAGTTGGTCGGCCAGGGGGTAGCCACACTCCTCGCTCGCGTCCACGAGGAAGAGCACGCAGTCGGCGAGGTGGGTCAGCGCGGAGACGGCCTGGGCCTCGATGTCGTTGCGCTCGTCGGCCGGCCGGTCGAGCAGCCCCGGCGTGTCCACGATCTGATAGCGGACCCGGTCGCGCTCGAAGTGCCCGACGCGCACCCCCCGCGTCGTGAACGGGTAGGCGGCGATCTCGTTTCGAGCGTTCGTGACCGCGTTGACGAACGAGGACTTCCCGACGTTCGGGTAGCCGGCGACGACGACGGTCGGCCCGTCCGGGCGGATGTCCGGCAGCACTTTGAGCGCCTCGCGGGCCGCCCCGACGAGTTCGAGGTCGGCCCCGACCTCCTCGACCACGGAGGCCATGCGGGCGAAGCCCTGCTTGCGGGTCTTCCGGGCCGCGTCCAGGTCGCCAGAGAGCCGCCCGATGTACTCGCGGCCGAGCTCCTTCGTCTTCTGTGACGCCCAGGAGAGCTCGGCGAGGCTCTGTCTCAGAGCGTCCACGCCCGGCTCGTGCTCGCCGTGGCCCCGGAGCGCGGTTCGGAGCACGGCGTCGGCCAGCTCGTAGTAGAACGGGTCCACCTCGTCGAAGTCCGGCCAGGCCGTCACCACGTTCGCCAGGTTGTCCGAGAGGACGTTCGAGGCGGTCTGGAGCATAGACTGCTGGGCCTCGACGCCCCGCTTGGCGCGGCCCGCCCGGGCCGCCCGCGAGAACGCCTGGTCGACCAGTTCGTCCGACCTCGGCGTCGTCGGAAGGGCTTCGAAAATCATTGCCGGTACTATCCGGCCCAGACGTATAAGGAGCGTTGTCTGGCGCCGACGCGCGAGCCGCTGCCGCGGAGCATGTTAGTCAATCACACTCATTTAAGGTGGGAAAAGGTGGATAAAGAATATTATCATTATCAATCATAAACTTTTTAGCGAAGGTTCCCGTCGCACCGGACGCGATGCCAGTATCCGGACACGCCCCCACAGCACGACGGCCCGCCGAACGCACCGGCTTCCGACCGCCACAGCCACCGACACGACAGCAATGCAACATACAATCACGATGCGACCCGACGACGAGATAGCTACCGACGCCCCGCTCGTTCCCCGCCCGACGGGTGATACGACCGGGCGCCCAGGCCGCTCGGACAGCACGGACGGGACTGCCACCGAACTCGCCGGGCTCCGGCGCGAACTCCGGGCCATCCGCCGTCGACTCGACCGCCTCCAGATCGAATCGGGGATGGCCACTTCCGCGCGGACGACGCGACCGACCGACGACAGCGGGACGACGACCACGCCTCCCGACACCACCGACGAGCCATGAACATCGACACCGACACCGTCACGAGAGACATCGACAACCCGGCCGCCCGCGAGTTCCGCCGCCTGCTCGACGAGCAGCCCTACGTCTTCGCGCCGGGCATCTACCACGCGCTCGACGCCCGCCTGGCCGAGATGGCGGGGCTCGACGCGGCCTACATGAGCGGCTACTCGACCGTGCTCGGGCAGTTCGGCTTCCCCGACCTGGAGATGGTCACGATGACCGAGATGGTCGAGAACGCAAAGCGCATCGTCGAGGCCTGCAACCTGCCCGTGATCGCCGACTGCGACACCGGCTACGGCGGCGTCCACAACGTCCGCCGGGCGGTCCGCGAGTACGAGAAGGCCGGTGTCGCGGCCATCCACATCGAGGACCAGACATCGCCGAAGCGCTGTGGCCACATCGCCGGCAAGCAGATCGTCTCCCGCGAGGAAGCCCGGAGCCGATTCGAGGCCGCAGTGGACGCAAGGCAAAGCGAGGACACCGTCATCATCGCGCGGACCGACGCCTACGGCTCCGCGAACGGGGACTGGGCGGAGCACCTCGACCGCGGCCGCATCTACGCCGACGCCGGCGTCGACCTCGTCTGGCCCGAGATGCCCGACCCCAGCCGCGAGGACGCAGAGCGCTACGCCGAGGAGATACACGAGACCCACCCCGACCTCGATTTGGCGTTCAACTACTCCTCGTCGTTCGCGTGGAGCGAGACGGAAGAGCCACTCACCTTCGCGGAGCTCGGCGAGCTGGGCTACCGCTACATCTTCATAACCCTGTTCGGCCTCCATTCGGGCGCACACAGCGTCTACGAGGACTTCCAGGCGCTAGCCGAGCGCGACGAGCAGGCCCAGTTCGAGCTGGAGGAGCGCTACCTGGGCCACCCGACCGAGAGCCACCACGAGCTCTCCTTCGTCCCGCGCTACCAGGACATCGAGACCCGCTTCGACCCCGATGCCCGGGAGCGCATCGAGGGCTCGGCGGGCTTCAAGGAGGAGGAGGAGGAGGCGCCCATCACCACGGGGGACGACTGACCGTGCCCGAGGTCACGCTCCGCCGGACCCAGCTCGCGACCCCCGGTAGCGACCCGCGGATGATCGAGAAGGCCCCGAGTTCGGGTGCCGACGAGGCGTTCCTCGACCTGGAGGACTCGGTCGCCCCGAACGAGAAGGTGGCCGCCCGCGACAACGTCATCGAGGGCCTGATCGAGTACGACTGGTCCGAGACGCTGCCCTGCTTCCGCATGAACGGCGTCGAGACGCGGTGGTGGTACGACGACGTAATCGAGGTGGTCGGCGAGGCCGGCGAGTACCTCGACACCATCATGGTGCCGATGTGCCACGACGCCTCCTACGTCCAGACAGTCGACGACCTGCTCACCCAGGTCGAGGCGAACAGCGGGCTCCCGGTCGGCGACGTCGGCCTGCAGTGCCAGATCGAGAGCGCCGCCGGCATGACCAACGTCGCCGAGATCGCCCGCGCCAGCGACCGCATCGTCTCGCTGGTGTTCGGCCCGGGCGACTACACGGCGAGCGTCGGCGCGGCCGGCCTGACCATCGGCTCCGGCGAGGGCTACCCCGGCCACTACTGGCACTACCAGCTCGCGCGCATCGCCCACGCCGCGAAGGCCGAGGGGCTCCAGGTGATCGACGGCCCGTTCGCCGACATCGACGACGAGGCCGGCTTCCGCGACGCCTGCCGCCACGCCAGCATGCTCGGCTGTGACGGCAAGTGGGCCATCCACCCGGCGCAGATCGCCCCCGCGAACGAGGTGTTCGCCCCGGCTCCCGAGGAGGCCGAGAAGGCCCGCCGCATCGTCGAGGCCTACGCAGAGGCCCAGCGCGAGGGCCGCGGCGCGGTCTCCGTCGACGGCGAGATGGTCGACGAGGCCACGAACAAGATGGCCCGGAACGTCGTCGACCGTGCCGTGCAGGCCGGCGTGCTGTAACCGCGGGCGAGGACGCCGCGGTCGGCCGCGGGTCTATGACTCGTTCAGCGCCACCGCGGCGCGAACGAGGTCCTTGAAGGCCGCCTCGTCGACCGCTGCTCCCTCCCGGACGTCGATGGCGCGCCTGACGTTGCCGTCGAGGCTGGCGTTGAAGAGGCCCGCCGGGTCCGCGAGCGACGCGCCCCTGGCGAAGGTCAGCTTCACCTTGCCCCTGTAGGTCTCGCCGGTGCAGAGCAGGCCGTCGTGGGACCACGCCGGACCGCTCCACTTCCACTCCTCGACCACGTCGGGGTCGGCCGCCAGGATGAGCCCACGCATCCGGGAGAGCGTCTCGCCCCGCCAGTCGGAGAGCTCCTCGATTCTGGCGTCGATGCGCTCGGAGGGAGAGTCGTCGTCCGTCGAGTCACGCGTCGTCACGACGCGGTAGAGGACGGTGCCGAACATATCTATTGTGACGCCGGTCCTCCCGGACGTCAGGAGGTGACGCGCCCGGATGCACGCCCGAGAGTCCCGAACACCGCAGCCCACCCCGACCGCGCCACTTTTCTCCGGTCGTCCCCAGTAGCCGCCAATGACAGACTGGCGCGCGGTCGGGTACGGGTTCGTGACACAGCTCATCCTGGGTATCGTGGCGTTCGCGCTCCCGGGCATCGGCCACGTCGGGGCCGGGCTCATCGGCGGGTTCGTCGCCGGCTACGTCTCCGGCGGGGGTATCCTCCGCGGCGTCTGGCACGGCCTGCTCGCCGGCGCGGTCGGCGGGCTGCTCCTGGCGCTCCTCGTCGCGGTGCTCGCCATCCCGCTCGGGCTGGTCGGGGCGCTCCCGCTCGCCCTCGGGGGCATCGGCATCGCGCTCGGGCTCGTGTTCGTCGCCTTCCTGCTCGCGCTCGACAGTGCGGTTGCGGGCGCGGTCGGCGGACTGGTCGCCGAGTTCTGAACGGACTGCTACTTCCGACACCTCCGTCCCTTGGACTGCTACTCCCGACACCTCCGTCTCTTGGACTGGTGACGACCGCCGACTCCCTCCACCGAAGGCATCTGCCTCCCCACCGACCACGGTTGGCCCCCAGTGGTCCGCCACACTACGACCGGCCCGAGAACCACGAGAACGCCGGACGTCATTGACTTACAGAAAATTACAAACGATTACAATGACTTACAACGGGTGGAACCGGCGCCGCGGGGCCGACGAGACCGTTCGACGCCCCCATCGTGACGGTTCGAGGTCGGCCTCCCCGCGACCCGACTGGACGCCCTCCCCGCAACTCCACGAGACGCCATCGCCGGAATCGACCAGTCCCCACGGTCGAACACCGCGAATACCCCATCGCCCGACTCCGCCGGCTTCAACTGCCGACCACCGACGACGCTCGACCGCCGGACACCGACGACGCTCGACCGTCACGACGCCGCCAGTTCCCTACCGCCGCGACTCCAGCTCCGCCCGCAGGTCCGCGAGGTCCAGGTCCTTCATCGACAGCAGCACGAGCAGGTGGTAGACCAGGTCGGCGCTCTCGTAGGCGAGTCCGTCGAGGTCGTCGTCCTTCGCGGCCAGGACGACCTCGGTCGTCTCCTCGCCCAGCTTCTCCAGGACCGCGTTCTCGCCCTTCTCGTGGGTGAACAGCGAGGCGGTGTACGAGCCCTCGGGAAGGGTCTCCTTGCGATCCTCGATGACGTCGAAGAGCTCGTCGAGGACGTCCGTCACGCGGCCACGACCTCCCATATGTCCTCGACGTCGGCGAACTCCTCGCGCGGTCGTCGCCCCTCCTCGAAGACGGCCTCGGCTATCTCGACCGGGCAGTTCGTCCGGGCGGCGAGCGCGAGCGAGTCACTCGGGCGGGCGTCGACGACGACAGCGTCACGGGGCGTCCGGAGGTGGAGGCTGGCGATGTACGTGTTCTCCCGCAGGTCGCTTATGACGACCTTCTCGACGCGGCCACCGAGCTCCTCCATCACGTCGAGGAGCAGGTCGTGGGTCAGCGGGCGGCCGATCCCCTTGGCGTCCAGCCCCCGCGCGATGCTGATCCCCTCCTCGATGCCGATGAAGATGGGCAGGACGTCCTCGTCGTCCTCGGGGGCGAGCAACACGATGGTGGCCGGGCCGTCCGTCGTGCCGGCGACGCGGACTCCCTCGATGGCTGCCTTCATGACTGGGGGGACGCCTGCCACCGTCAAAAGCCTGCCCTCTGCTGGGTTCTCTCGAAGAACGCGAGGTCGTGGACGCGGCTGTCCCCGGTCAGCTCCGGGTGGAAGGCCGTCCCGACGACCGGTCCGTCCCGGACCGCGACCGGGCGCCCGTCCCACTCGGCCAGCACCTCGACGTCATCGCCGACCTCGGCGATGACCGGCGCGCGGATGAACACCGCCGGGAACGGTCGGTCGAGACCGGCCACGTCGAGCGGGGCCTCGAAGCTGTCCCGCTGTCGCCCGAACGCGTTGCGGTCGACGGTCACGTCGAGGACGTCGAGCGTCGCCACGCGCTCGTCGCGGGCGTCCCGGGAGGCGACGATGAGGCCCGCACACGTCGCCAGCACCGGCTTCCCGGCGGCGACGTGGGCGCACAGCTCCTCGTCGATGCCCTCGCGGGCGAGCAGCCGGGAGATGGTCGTGGACTCGCCGCCCGGCAGGAGCAGGAACTCACAATCCGGGACGACGCCGGCCTCGCGTATCTCGACGACCTCGACGCTCGTCCCGTGGCGCTCGGCCGCCCGCCCCAGTGCGTCGGCGTGTTCGCTGACGTCGCCCTGGACGGCGACGACGCCCGCTTTCAGCGTCATGGCGGCCGCTACGCGACCGGCACGAAAAAGCCCCCCGTTTACAGCGCGAGGAGGTTGAGTATCAACACGAGGAAGCCGAAGAAGACGCCGAACGCCACGACCGTCCTGGGGTCGATCTTGATGGCGCGCGACCCCTCGGAGTCGAAGTACCGCACGAGCCCGGCACTCGACATCAGCCCGCCCGAGTTCTGCCCCTTTCCACTCATGTGCTACACTCGCCCGTCGCGCAGGGTAAAGCTTTCGACCGCACCGTCGTCGGCCGCCCCGCCCCCCGACCACGCCGTCGACCGACTCGTCGTCGGACCGTCTCGCCGGCCGTCGGTCTGTCGGCCCGATAGGGGCAAGCGCCGTCGATGGGAAAACCCTTATGCGCCGAGCGGGACAACCGTCTTGACACGTATGCCTGTCACGCTCAAAGACTTCTACGCCGACTGGTGTGGCCCCTGCAAGACCCAGGACCCGATCCTCGAGGAACTGGAGGAGGACTGGAGCGGTCGCTTCGACGTCGAGAAGATCGACGTCGACGACCAGCAGGACGTCGCCAACGAGTACCAGGTCAGGTCCATCCCGACGCTGGTCATCGAGAACGAGGACGGCATCGTCGAGCGCTTCGTGGGCGTCACGCAGCGCGAGCAGATCGAGGCCGCACTCGAGAAGGCCGGGGCGTAAGGGAGCCGACGTTCTTCGGTGCTCCGCTCCCGGCGACCGACCGGTTCGGCTACAGGAACGTCACGCCGACGTCGTGCATCCCCCTGTTGTTGAGCGCGAGGTTGATGAGCAGGGGCGTCAGCGCCTCGACCTCGGCGGCGACCGAGAGGGGGCCGGCGTCGAGCGCCCGCAGTCCCTCGATGCGCTCGGCGAGCATCGTCACGGTGCCCTTGGCGTCGCGGTCGTCGCCGACGACGAGCGTATCGAGGTCGAGCTCCACGTCGAGGTTGGCGAGGCGGTCAGCCGAGAGGTTCTGGAACGCACCGACGACCGGGACGTCCTCGGGCGCGGCGTCGGCGACGAGTTCGGTGACGCTCCCCGCCGACGGCCGGTTGTAGTGGAAGCCGTCGTCGTCCCGCTTCATGCCGACCCCGGGGCTGACCAGGATGGTGTCCTCGTCGAGCCGGTCGCGGACGGCTTCGACCGTGTCCTCGGCGTGGTAGGCCGGCACCGCCAGCACGACCACGTCGGCGCGGTCGGCGGCCATCTCGTTCCCGAAGCCGAGCACGTCACACTCGACGCCCCGGCTGTCGAGTTCGGTCTCGTACTCAGCGGCCTTCTCCCGGGCCCGCCCGGGGTCCCGCGAGCCGATGAGTATCTCGTGGTTCGTATCGAAGGCCCACCGGAGCGCGAGGCCCTCACCGATGTCGCCGGTGCCGCCGAGGAGCGCGATTCGCATACCCGCACGGTCGCCCGGTTCGGAAATAAGCGTTGTGCGACGGCGGCGACCCGGCGGCACGTCGGGCCGCCGGTGGCGGCGCGGCCGCTTCGCCCCCTACGCCGCCAGGAGGGCGGGCAGGTCGTTCACGGAATCGAGGACGACCGCGGCGTCTGCTTCCTCGTACGCCCGGCGCCCCGCCTCGCCGGTCAGGCCCCCCGTCAGCACGCCGACCCCGTAGTAGGTCCGGGTCGGGTCCGCCTCGACCGCGTTCCGCGCCGTCCGCACGTCGTCGAGGGTGTCGCCGACGAAGACCACGCGCTCGGCGTCCATCCGCTCGGCGAGGGCCACGAGCGCGTCCGGCTGTGGTTTACCCCCCTCCCAGTCGTCCATGGTGAACCGCCGGTCGTCGGGGACGGAGAGGCCGACGCGTTCGAGCGCGATGTCTGCCTCGGCGGCGGGCCGCCCCGTCAGTACGCCGACCGGGTAGCGGTCGGTCAGCGCCCGGACGGTCCCCGGGTCGACGAGCACGGGCTCGTCCTCGATGTAGCCCCGCACGTCGAGGTCGGGCTCGCCCCCCTCCAGCGCGCGGTAGCGGTCGGCGCCGAGGTAGAGCTGCTGGAACACGTCGCGGAGCCGCTCGCGGTCCCAGGCCGCGCGGACCCGGTCCCAGGCCGGCGCGTCGAGCGCGTCCGCGACGACCGCCCGCGCGGCCGCCACGCCCCCGCCGCGCTCCGCGATGGCGTCCGTGTAGGCGTCGACGCTCGCGGCGAAGCCCTCGCGGCCGGCGAGGACGTAGAGCGCGGCGGCGTCGGTCAGCTCCCAGTCGTCGTTGAAGCCCCCCGCGTCCTTGAACGACTGGATGGCCGCCCGCTCGATGGTCTCGCCGTACACCCGGTCGACCGAGTCCACGATGGCCCGACGGTAGGAGTCGGAGACGTCCACCAGCACCCCGTCTACGTCCAGCACCACGGCGTCCACGTCCATGTGCGCCACACGGACTGGCCCGAAAAGTCAGTTCCGGGTTCCGCTCGCGATGTGCGTCGGGCCCGCACCGCCCGAGGCGGTCACCGCCGCGCCACGAACAGCGTCTCGCCGGGGAGCGTCTGCCGCTCGACCGGCACCTCGGGCTGGTCGGCGCCGAGCGTCGTGAACAGGAACGCCGCGTCGTGCGCGCGGGCGACCCGCCTGGCCGGCCGGTGGAGTTCGGGCGGGAGGTTCAGTGCGTAGACCGCGGCCGCGTCCGCGTAGACCCCTGGGTCGGGGTCGGTCACGTCGTCGCGGACGAAGCGGACGTCGGCCGGAAGCCGTCGCTCGACGACGTCGGTCGCGGTCACCCGGCAGCCGCTCGCCGCGAGCGCGGCCGCGACCGAGGGGCGGACGCCGATGCCGACCTCGACGAGGCACTCGTAGGGTCGGAGCGCCTCGACGAGGGCCTCCCGTGTTGCGGATTGCACGCCGGGATGTTTATGGCGCGCCACGGCATAGGGGTTTCCATGCGGGTTGACATCGTGCCCGTCGGGGAGGTTCCCGCGCGGGTCAAGCGGGAGGCGTCGGCGGCGCTGCGGACCGTCTACGGCTGCGAGGTGTCGGTCCGTCCCGCACAGTCCCTGCCCGAGGACGCCTACGACACCTCCCGCGACCAGTACCGCGCCGAGGACTTCATCGAACTCGCCTCCCGCATCGGCGACGGCGAGAAGACCATCGCCGTCACCGCCAAGGACCTCTACTACCGCCGCCGCAACTACGTCTTCGGCCTCGCCTACCTCGACGGCCGGGGCTGTGTCGTCTCGACGCACCGCCTGCAGACCTCCTCCGACGGCGGCTTCTCCGAGCGGAGCGCCGAGGACATCTTCTCCGACCGCGTCGGCAAGGAGGTCGTCCACGAGATCGGCCACACCCTCGGGCTCGAACACTGCGACAACAGCCGCTGCGTGATGAACTTCTCCCCGACGGTGCGCGAGGTCGACGTCAAGGAGCAGACGCTCTGTGGCTCCTGTCAGCGCTGGCTGGACTGAGCGTGTGCCGGCTCGTTCTCGGGGTTCTGCCGCGTCGGTCGCCCCGCTGCCCGGATACCAATCTTTATTAAACCGACCCGATTAGGTTAATACATGACCGTCGTCAGCGTCTCGATGCCGGACGAGCTACTCTCCCGCATCGACCAGTTCGCGGAGGAGCACGGCTACACCGGCCGGAGCGAGGTGGTCCGCGAGGCCAGCCGGAACCTGCTGGGCGAGTTCGAGGACCGCCGCCTGGAGGACCGGGAGCTCATGGGCATCGTGACCGTCCTGTTCAACTACGAGACCACGAACGTCGAGGAGCGCATGATGCGCCTGCGCCACGAGCACGAGGGCATCGTCGCCTCGAACTTCCACAGCCACGTCGGCAACGCCTACTGCATGGAGCTGTTCGTGCTGGAGGGCACGCTCGAGGACATCTCGACGTTCGTCGGGAAGATTCGCGCCACCAGGGACACCCTCACGGTCGACTACTCGGTCACCCCCGTCGACGACTTCGCGGCGGTCACCCGGGCCGACTGACCCGGGGACCGGACGAAAGCCGGCTCCGAGCGCCGAGCGGCGCGTCTCAGCGCCGTCGCGGCGGCAGGAACAGGAACAGCCCCGCCGCGAGCGCCGTGATGCCGCCGAGCAGGAAGAACGCGCCGTCGAAGAAGCCCCGGTCGGCGAGCAGCCCGACGACCGTCGACCCCGTCGCGCCCACGACGAAGAAGGAGGTCCGCAGAAGCCCCCACGTCGTCCCCTGGACCTCGTCCGGGAGCGCCGCGACGATGTAGGCGTTCGAGACCGGGATGGCGCCGAGGCGCGCGCCAAGCAGCGCGACCAGGACCCCGATGGCGAGCGGCCCGGTGGCGAACGGCAAAGCGAGCAGGGGGAGCACGCTGAACGCCGTGATGGCGACGATGACCGCCCGGTCGCCGAACCGGTCGGCGGCGCTCCCCGCAGAGAGCTGGAACCCGGCGCCGAAGACGAACAGGAGCGCGTAGAAGCCGGCGGCCGTGCCCGGTGAGAGCCCCTTCGTCTCGACGAGGTACGTCGGCAGGAACGCGGTGAGCGCCTGGAACGCGAACAGCAGGGCGGTGACCGCGCTGACCGACACGGCCACGCGCCGGTTGGCTACGGCCGCGGCGACGGTCTCGAAGTCGGGGACCAGCGACATTCGCGACCCCTCGCCCGCGGTCGTCGGGACCGACCGCCAGAGCGCCGCGCCCACCAGCACGTAGAGCGGGATGGAGACGACCACGGCGAGCCGCCAGCCCACGCGCGTGGCGAGCAGGCCCGCGAGCGCGGGAATGGTCGCCCCGCCGATGCTGCCGGCGGCCAGCGTGAACCCGAACGCCGCCCCGTCGTTCTCCGGGAACATCTTCGAGAGGATGAGCCCCCGCGGCGGGCCGTAGAGCCCGGTTCCGAGCCCGAGCGCGGCGCAGGCGACGAGGAAGACGGCGAACACCGGGGCGACCCCGAGCGCGCCCACGCTCGCGCCCGCCAGCAGGAGGCTCCCTGCCAGGAGCCGCCGCTCGCCGACGCGGTCGACCAGCATCCCGGCGGGGAACTGCATCAGCCCGTAGGCCATCCAGATGACCGTGATGGCGACGCCGGCGGTGGCGTTGCTGAGGTGGAACTCGGCTTTGACCTGCGGCAACAGCGCGGGGACGGCGAAGCGAAGGCCCAGTATCAACAGCCAGCCGAACGCGACCGACAGCAGCGTCCAGCCGCGGCCGCCGCCCCTGAGCGCCTGGGCTGCCCCGAGGACGCTACGCCCCGCCGTCTGCACCTGGTCCGGCACTACCCGGACGGAGGCGTCGGCGGCCATTCAACGTGGTGGTCGGGGCAAGGTGGCTGGATCGGCGGTCGGCATGTCAGTCGGTGACCGCCTGTCAGTCGGCGTAGTAGTACTCGCCGCGCTTCTTCTGCTTGCGGTCGAGCTGGCTGTCCGGCTTGTTGATGCGCGGGCGGCCCAGGTTCTCGTCGCGGCGGAAGGTGATCTCGAGGTTGGCGAGGAACTCGTTCATCCCCGCGCGCATCCCCGTGGGCGGGCTCGCGTGCCCGTGCCGGGCCGGCTCGCCGTCGAAGACCACCAGCCGGTCGGAGACCAGGTCGATCATGTAGATGTCGTGGTCGATGACCATGACCGTCGTCTCGCGGTTCTCGGCGAACCGGCGGATGGCGCGCGTGGCGAGCACCCGCTGCTCGACGTCGAGGTGGGCGCTCGGCTCGTCGAGCAGGTAGAGGTCGGCGTCGCGGGAGAGGCAGGCCGCGATGGCGACGCGCTGGCGCTCGCCACCGGAGAGGTCGGTCACGGTCTGCTCCATGATGCGGTCCAGCTGGAGCGGGTCGGCGATCTCCGTGTTCCAGTAGGAGGTGCCGAACTCGTCCGTGATGGAGGCGAGGTAGGCGTCCACCCGGATGGGCCGGTCGGCCTCGACGTACTGGGGCTTGTAGGCGATGTCCAGGTGGAGGTCGAGGTCGTCCGCGTCGGGGTCGAGCTGGCCGGCCAGCAGCTTCGCGAACGTCGACTTGCCGATGCCGTTCGGGCCGACGACGCCCAGCACCTCGTTGCGCCGGATGTCGCCCGCCTCCACCTCGAGGGCGAACTCGCCGGTCCCGTAGGACTTCGTCATCGCCGGGTACTCGACGAGGACGTCGGCCTTCTCGACTTCGCGCGGGGCGTGGGCCTCGAAGCGGATGGCCTCCGGGCGGATGCGCATGTTCTCGTTCGTCAGGTAGCCCTCGAGGTACTCGTTGATGCCGACGCGCACGGACTTCGGCGGCGTGACGACGCCGAACGCGCCCGGCTCGCCGTAGGCGACGTGGACGTCGTCGGCGAGCAGGTCCAGCACGGCCAGGTCGTGCTCGACGACGAGCATCGCCCGGTCCTCCTCGGCTGCGAGGTCGCGGACGAGCCGGGCCGCCGCGATGCGCTGGCCGATGTCGAGGTACGGCGTGATCTCGTCGAGGAAGTAGAACTCCGCGTCGCGGGCGAGCGTCGCCGCGAGCGCGACGCGCTGGAGCTCGCCGCCCGAGAGGCTCCCGATGTCCTGGTCGAGCACCGGCGCGATGGAGAGGCGCTCGGCCAGCGTTTCGAGGACGTCGCGCTCGTCGGCCCGCTCCAGCAGCTCGCGGGTGTTGCCCGAGAACCGCCGGGGGATCTGGTCGACGTACTGGGGCTTGCGGGCGACGCTGACCGCGCCGTCCCGGACGCCCTCGAGGAAGTCCTGGAGCTCGGTCCCGCGGTAGGCGTCGAGTATCGCAGTCCAGTCCGGCGGGTCGTCGTACCGACCGAGGTTCGGGGCGAACTCGCCGGCCAGGATCTTCACCGCGGTGGACTTCCCGATACCGTTCGGCCCGAGCAGGCCCCGGACCTGCCCGCGCTCGGGGATGGGCAGGCCGTACAGCGAGAAGGCGTTCTCGCCGTAGCGGTGGGTCGGCTCCTCTTCGAGCTCCGCGGGGAGGTTGATGATCTCGATGGCGTCGAACGGGCACTTCACCACGCAGATGCCACAGCTCTCGCCGAGGCAGATCTCCTCGGAGATGCGGATCTGGTCGGGCCCGCCCTGCTCTGCGTCCTCGCCCCTGACCGTGATGCACTCCTTGCCGGTGCGGTTCGGCGGGCAGTAGTTCGCACACTCGTAGTTGCAGCGGTCGGGCGAGCAGCGCTCGAGATCGACGACCGCGATGCTGTCCTCGGCCATGGGACTACAACCCGGCGTTGCCCATCAGCAGGATGCCCCAGGTGATGAACCACAGCGAGAAGGACATGAACCAGACGTAGAGGTGGTCCTTCGTCGAGAACTCCTCTATCTTGACGCCGATCGCGCGCAACACCCCCAGGGAGACCGCCGTCACCGCCACCAGCACGATCAGCCCGAGCTGGTCGGTCGGGCTGGAGGCGAACATCGCCGAGAGCACCCCGGCGACGATGCCGGCGATGGAAACCACCGACGTGATGGTGATGCCCCGCCGGTGGGCGGCACGGCGATCCCGTGTTTCGGTTGCCATGCCCGAGGGTACGGCGTCCCGGGGTGAAAAGGGGTTCGTTCCCCGTCGGGCGCTCCTGTACGGAGGCCGGCGTCTCCGAATCGGTCCGGCGACCGGCGTTCCGAACGCCCGGTAATCGGCCCGGCGACCGTCGTCTCCGAATGCCCGGTCACGGTCGCGCGCGAGATTCACGATGTGCGGAGACCAGACGGCTGTGCCGCGGCCTGTGGGACAGTCGCGTCGCACGTGCCGCGCTCCGGGCGGCGACAGCCGCGTCGCTCGCCGCCGCACGGTCGGTGTAATTCTATGTAATCCCATGTAATTCTATGTAAGCCATCGCGATCCGGCGATTTTGTCGCCCACCACGAACGACGGCCGGCGGATTCCCGGCCCGCGTGACAGGTCCCGCGGCCGTCCGGTAGCCCCGCACATTTATACTCCGGCGGTGTTTCGAAACGTAATGATGACCGAAGAGCTAGACGACCTCCCGCCGAGCGCCAAGCTGGTCTACAAGGTGCTGGAGTACAGCGGTCCGATGACCCAGAAGCGGCTCGTCGAGGAGTCGATGCTCTCCGCGCGGACGGTGCGCTACGCGCTCGAACGCCTGGAGGACATCGACTGTGTCACCGAGGACATCTACTTCGCCGACGCGCGCCAGAGCCTCTACCAGCTCGCCGCCGACACCGCCAAGGAGACCGGCGACCCCTCCGAGGGCACCGGCACGACCGCGACCGCCCACTCGGACGGTCGCTGACGGCGTTCCGTTCCATCCACGCCGATTCGTCTCCTGTGGCGATTCGTCCCCCGGGTTCGGCCCGGGCGCACGCTCAGCGCTAGCTGGTTCTTCTTTCGATTGCGACGGCGAGTCGGAGTCCGTCGGCCACGGTTCGGCTTCGTCTGTCCTCTCGGGTTTGGTCCCGTCGTCTCCCGTCTCGGGTTCGGCGCAGACTCCTCGATAGTGGTACCGGGGCGTTCGAGGTGGTTCCACTGACCCCGACGGTCACGGAGTGGCCGGTCTCTCACTCGTGAGTCCACCCACACACCGTCAGTCCGCCAGAACGACCGACGTCTAGCTCGGGACGACCGCGATGGGCTGCTTGCGGTCGATGGCGCGCTCGAGCTCCTCGGCGATGGCGCTCCCGCGCGAGACCTGGATGTCGCCCCCGCGGCTCACCGTCGCGGTGAACAGGTACTCGCCGTCGGCCTGCACCTCGACCGTCTTGCCGGCGTGTTCCTGGCCGACCGAGATGACGACGTGGCGGGAGGTTATCTCGGGCGTGACCAGGTCGCCGGCCGGCTGGGGCGACGCGGCCCCCGTGCCCGCGCCCTCGGGGCGCTCGGCGTGGGTGCGGACGTCGATGTTGACGCCGAGGCGCTTTTCGATGTCGTCGATGCGGCCGCCGCCCTTCCCGATGACGTAGGAGATGTCGTCCTCGTCGACGTAGACGACGGCGTCGTTCGGGCCGCGGACGTCCACCGCCACGCGCCCGCGCGCGACAGACTGTATCTCTCGTTCGATCTCCTGGCGGGCCAGGCGGTCCATCCCGCTCTCCGCCGCCTCCTCGCCGGTCAGCGGCACGGTGACGACCTGCTGGTTGAACGTGTATATCTCGTAGGCCGGCTCGCCCGTCTCGAAGTCCCGGATGACGATGACCGGCCGGGCGAGGTCCTCCTCGATTAGTCCCTCGGGCACCTTCACCTCGGTGGTCACGTCGTAGACGGTCTCTATCTCCCCGGCGTCGATGAAGACGACCGTGTCCACGACCTGCGGGATCATCCCGAGTTCGACCCGACCGACCAGCCGCTGGAGGGCGTCGATGGCGCGGGTCGCGTGGACGACGCCGATCATCCCGACGCCGGCCAGGCGCATGTCCGCGAACACCTCGAAGTCGCTGGTCTTGCGCACCTCGTCGTAGATGGTGTAGTCCGGACGCACCATCAACAGCGAGTCGGCGGTCTTCTCCATCGAGCCGCCGAGGGCCGTGTACTGGGTGATGTTCGGGCCGACCTGCAGGTCGCGGGGCTTCTCCATGGTCTTGACCGCGTAGTCGTGCGTCGAGAGGAACTCCGCGACCGCCTGGGCGAACGTCGACTTGCCCGCACCCGGCGAGCCCGAGATGAGGATGCCCCGCTGGCGTTCGAGCATCCGCGCTTTGAGGTCGTCGGCGAACTCGTAGTCCTCCAGGTCGGTCTTGACGATGGGCCGGACGGCCGTGATCTCCCAGCCGTCGGCGAAGGGCGGGCGGGCCAGTGCGACCCGGAAATCGCGGAACTGGACGATGGTCATGCCCTGCTCCTGGAGCTCGATGAACCCCTCGGAGCTGGCGCGGGCCGTCTCGACGACGTCGTGGGTCCACGTACGGAGCTCCTCCTCCGTCGAGGGCTCCTCGCGTATCTGCTGGTAGTGCATGTCGCCGACCGCACCGCGCTTGGCCATCGGTTCGACCCCGGACTTGAGGTGGACGCTCATCGTCTCCTCGTCGAAGAACTCCTCGATGAGCAGGTGGTCCGTGTCGCTGCCCTTCGGCTCGACGTACTCGACGGCCAGCCCCTTCGCCTTCGCCACCTCGCTCTGCACGACGTCGCTGGTGAACAGGGTCGCCCCGTGCTCCTCGGCGATGTCGCGGATGAGCGCGTCTATCTCCCCCTCGCGGGCGCCCGACTGCTCCGCCTCGTGGGGTCGCCGCCCGACGTACTCGACGGCTATCTCGCCCGCGTCGGCCAGGTCCGCGAGCGCCTGGAGCTCCGCCAGCCCGTCCCACCCGCTGTCCTGACCGGTGTTGGCCTGGGCCTCGAGTTCGCCGACGACGGCCTCGGGGACGAGGACGGTCGCCCCCGCGAACTCCCCGGCCGCCACCCGCTCGGAGAGCCGCCCGTCGATGACGACGCTCGTGTCCGGCACGATGTTCATGCGTGGTGATGCGTCGCGCCCGCTCATAAGGGTGTTCAAGCCGACCGGCCCCAGCCCGGTCGCGACCGGTCGCGTGCGGGATAACGGCGGATTTCCCGGGCCGCGCTCGACCCTACCGTCCGCCGCCGTCCCCTTACTGCGTGGAACGATACCCGCGGTTCTCGTCACTCCCCGTCGATGGTCGACCCACCAGATGCACCCGACAGTCACCCGTCGGACGACGCTGAAAGCCGGGTTCGCCCTCGCCGCCGTCGGCGTCCTCGGCTCGGCCACCGCACAGGACGGAAACCAGGGCGGGGGTCACGGGATCCCGCCGCGACTCCCGAGCGCCATCGAGATCGACCGCGACGCCGGCACCGTCACACTCCCGCTCTACCGGGGCAACGGCCCGGACGGCGACGTGGTCTGGTTCGTGGTCACGGAGTCGACCCGGTTCGACGACGCCGTGAAACGCGGCGTGAACTGGGCCCCGAAGCTCGCGAACGCGCTCGATTCGGCCGCCGTCCAGCCGGCGCGCGGCCAGCTCCAGACGCTCCAGAGCCGGACGCAGACGTCGATCACGTTCGAGGCGACCCCGGACTTCGGCCCGGAACGGACCGTCGTCCCCGGTCCCGAGGGGTTCCCCATCGACGCCGAGGACAGCCAGCCCGGCGGGGACGGCGGGGACGTCTACTCGCCGCTGGTCGCGACCGAGAACGAGACAGTCTACAACGCCCCGCACGTCGAGAACCGTACCGGCCGCCACGACAAGGCCGTCCGCATCGACCGCGACAGGCGAGAGGTCACGCTGTCGCTCACGCCGGGGTTCTACGAGGGAGAGCCAGTCGAGTACCTCAGCACGGACGCCGCGCCGGCCGACGTCGCCGCGCTGGAGGGCGGGACCTTCGCGCCCGCGCTCGCCCAGGCGCCGGCCCCCGGCGACCGCGACCTGGAGACCGCCGCCCGCGAGCCCATCTTCGCCGTCGTGAACGGGCCGATGGGCGAGACCAACCCGAACCGCCAGGGGCTACGTTCGGCGGTCGCGGGCCAGGGCTCGCCGCTCAACGTCACCCGCTCCGAGCAGGTCTGTGCGGACGCGGGCGACCCCACCGACTGCTCGGTGTTCTACAGCCCGCTCTGGGACGTCTATCCGATGGTCTGGACCGAAGAGGCGGTCCAGGCGGGCGAGCGCACCCGGCTCACCAGCCACCAGCAGATCATCGACCGGTTCCTGCGCGGTCAGCTCGAGAGCGCCGCACCCGACGGCCCGCCGAACACGCTCATGGCGAACATCCCCGCCGCCGGCCCGGTCGTGAACTGCCCGCTGATACTGGTCGGCGACGGCGAGGCGTGAGCGGCGGGATGGCGGGCCCCTCGGTCCGGGCGCCACGGTCGGCGGGGAGCCGTGGGCCGAACCGGCACAGCCCCGTGGACCCGGGCCATCCAATCACCTAAGGCGCACACGGCCGTTGGGCCGCCATGGACGAACTCGCCGACCTCACGCGCGACCTGGTCTCCATCCCGAGCCACGAGGACGAGACGGCCGCGGGCGACTTCATCGAGGACTGGCTCCGCGAGGAGACCGACGCCAACGTAACTCGTGACGGCGCGGGGAGCGTTATCGCCCGCCGGGGCGACCCGGACGCCGAGTGCCTGGCGCTCGTCGGGCACCACGACGTCGTCCCGCCGGACGACTCCCAGGTGGACGCGGACGGCGGCTACGTCGTCGAGGAGCGCGACGGCCGGCTCTACGGCCGGGGCGCAGCGGACATGAAGGGCGCCGTCGCGGCCGCGATGCTCGCGCTGCGGGACGCGGAGCCGGCGGGCGAACTCGTCTTCGCCAGCTTCGTCGGCGAGGAGGTCGGCGGCACGGGCGCGCGCTTCGCCATCGACGACGGCTTCGCGCCCGACGCAGCCATCGTCGCCGAAGGGTCGACGAACTACTCCGGCCCGGACGTGACCGACGTGGTCGTCGCCCACAGGGGCCGCCGGGGGAGCACCATCGTCGCCCACGGCTCCGCCGCGCACGCGAGCGAGCCGGAGGCCGGCGAGAACGCCATCTACCGCGCCTGTGACGCCGTCGACGTCGTCAGGGGGCTCCCGTTCCCGACGGCCGAGGTGTTCGGGCACGAGATGGAGGGGAGCGTCGTCGTCACCCAGGTCGACGGCGGTTCGGCGTGGAACGTCGTCCCGGAGCGCTGTGCGCTCACCGTCGACGAGCGCACGGTCCCGGGCGGCTACACCGACCTGGCGCGCGTCGGGGACCTCCCCGGCGTCGAGTGGCGGGTCGAGCAGGACCTGCCGCCGATGGAGTGTGGCGACGAGGCGTTCGCGGACGCCGTGCTGACGGCGGCGACACCGGCCCAGGACGGCGACCCCGCGCACGTCGTCAAGCCCCACGCGACCGATGCCGGTTGGCTGGCAGGGGCCGGCACGGACTGCGTCATCTGTGGGCCGTCGGAGCCGGGCGAGGCCCACACCGCCGACGAGAGCGTCTCGCTCGCCGTCCTGGACCGGTGTCGCGAGATCTACCGGCGGGCGGCGGCCGCCTGGCCGGTTCACCAGGATTGATAACCGTCGCCGCCTCCGGTACGAATATGGCAGCCGACGCGACCAGTGATGCGGCCCCCGACGCCTACCAGGAACTGCTCGACCAGTACCGACGCGCCGCCACCCTCGGCAGCGCGGGCGGGGTGCTCGGCTGGGACCAGCAGGTGATGATGCCCGAGGGCGGCACGCCCGCGCGGGCCCAGCAGCTCTCGACGGTCTCCTCGCTCGCCCACGACCTGCTGACCGACGACCGGGTCGGCGCGTGGCTCGACGACCTCGCCGACGCGGACCTCACACCGAGCCAGGCGGCCGTCGTCCGGGAGATCGACCGCGAGTACCGGCGCGAGACCAGGGTCTCCCGGGACCTGGTCGAGCGCATCTCGTCGGCGACCTCGGAGTCCCAGCCGGTCTGGCGGGCGGCCAAGGCCGAGGACGACTGGGAGTCCTTCGAGCCGGTGCTCGAGGAGCTCGTCGAGCTCAAGCGGGAGTACGCCGCGCAGATCGATCCCGACCGCGACCCCTACGAGGTGCTCTTCGAGGACTACGAGCCGTACCTCGGGCTCGACACGGCCGAACGCGTCCTCGGCCGGCTCCGCGACGAGCTCGTGCCGCTCATCGAGGCGATCCGGGAGAGCGACGTCGAACTGGCCCGGCCGTTCACCGGCAGCTACGACACCGACGAGATGGAGGCGCTCTCGCGGGACGCCCTCGACCTGCTCGGCTACGACTGGGACCGCGGCCGGCTCGACCGCGCCCCACACCCGTTCTCGACGGGGAACATGTACGACGCCCGCGTCACCAGCCGCTACCGCGAGGACGACCTCCTCGGGGGCCTGATGAGCACCATCCACGAGTTCGGCCACGCCAACTACACCCTCGGGCTGCCCGACGACCAGTTCGGCACGCCCCTGGGCGACTCCCGCGACATGACCGTCCACGAGTCCCAGTCGCGCTTCTGGGAGAACCACGTCGGGCGCTCGGCGGCGTTCTGGGAGCGCTTTCTTCCCACGCTCGCAGAGCACTTCCCGGAGACGGCGGGCACGACCGTCGAGGACGTTTACGAGTCGGTCAACCAGGTGTACGACGACAACCTCATCCGGGTCGAGGCGGACGAGCTGACCTACCACATGCACATCATCACCCGCTTCGAGATCGAAACGCAGCTCATCCGCGGTGAGATGGACGTCTCGGAGGTGCCGGCCGTCTGGAACGACAAGATGGAGTCGTACCTGGGCATCCGGCCGGAGACCGACACCGAGGGCTGCCTCCAGGACATCCACTGGAGCCAGGGGAGCTACGGCTACTTCCCGACCTACTCGCTCGGCAGCGTCCTCTCGGCGCAGCTCTACGCCGCGGCCGAGGACGACCTCGGCGACCTGGACGACATCATCCGGGAGGGCGAGTTCCAGCGCATCCGCGACTGGCAGGTCGAGAACGTCCACCGCTACGGCTGCCGGTACACCACGCCCGAGCTTATCGAGACGGCCACGGGCGAATCCTACACCGCCGACTACTTCCTCGACTACGCGACCGAGAAGTTCTCGGCGCTGTACGGGCTGTAGTCGGCGCGTTCGCTGCCCTCGTCTCTGCGGTGGAGGCGGCCGTCGTCGTCTCTTTGTCGGATACGGACGGCCTCGTCTCCGCGTTCGTGTCCAGTCCGTCGGTTCGCGCCTACCCCGTCGAGTTGTTCCCGGCACCGCCACCGGTTCCGACGCGCACGTCACCTTTCATCGAGGTCGGGTGGACCAGGCAGATGTAGGTCGCCATCTCGGCCGTCGCGGTGAACTCGAGGACCTGGACGGCGCCCTGTACGAACAGTAACGTGGACTGGTCCCGGCCGGCGGCCCCGGCACCCGCCGTCGCGTTGCCCGTGACGTTCCCGGTCGTCGCGTTGCCCGTGACGTTCCCGGTCGTCGCGTTGCCCGTGACGTTCCCGGTCGTCTCGTTCGCGGTGACGTTGCCGACACTCGTGTTGAGTGTGACGTTCGTCGCGTTACCGAGCAGCGTATCGGCCTCCGTCACCGAGATCTCGGCCGGCTCGATGACCGGCAGGTTGGCCCCCTGGGCGTCCTGCAGCGCGAAGTTGTGCGGCTGGCCGTCGAGGTTCTGCCAGACCACCCGGTAGCGCTCGCCCTCGGTCAGCTCGAGGGTGGGGTTGGTCTGCCCCGCGATGGACTCCGGCGCGATGCCCTGCCAGCCGGGAATCTCGCCGCCGAGGACGATGGTCTCTGCCGGCGTCGTCTCCTGTCCGAGCGCGAGCGCGCTGAAGCCGCCGGCGAGCACCCCGACGGCGGCCGTCCGTGCCAGGAACCCGCGTCGCGACGGTCCCGGGTTCCTGTCGTCGCTTCCGCGCGACGGTCCGCCGTTCCGTTCGGCGTCGCCGACCGACGGCTCCGCGCTCCCTTCGGCGTGGCTATCTCGTGTCATTCGGGTCTCCCCCCACGGGCGAACGGCCGAGAACCGGTTAAAGCCGTCACACCGTTCCGGCGCGAAACCGACCCGGCTCGCCGGCCTCCGGGAAACGGTCACGAACCCGGGGAGACATCTACGGGCACCGCCGTCGCCGTCCCCGGCAGACGTCTCGGTCGGTAGACCGGTCGGTCTCTCGCGACGATTCGGGGCGTGCGTCTCGACGAACTGACGCGAAAGCTCGGACTACCGGTCGAGCGGGTAGCCCCGGCCCTGGATGCCGTCGAGGGTCCCGAACGGCCGGAAGGTCCGCGACCGGGGGTCCAGGACGTCGACCAGCGGTTCGAGCCAGCCGTTGGCCCACTCGGTCACGACCTGGAACGTCCGGTCGCCGTACTGCTCGTGGATCATGACGCGGATGCTGGCGTCGTCGACGGTGACGTCGTCGGACCAGCCGGTTATCGTCTCGCCGTCGACGGTGAACTCGACCCGGTCGAGCATGTCCACGCGCGCGAGCGTGCGGATGGGTCCGTCGTCCATAGGGAGTGCTCGACGCACTCCTCCTTGGCTATGCTCCTGCTTACCTGGGATTATGCCCCCCTTAATCGGGCGCTGTGGCCCGTCCCCGCGCCCTCTAGCACCGAACGTCCGTCGACTTCCGGGACACAGACCCCCCACGCATCTTCCGCGACACCGAGATTGATAACGCGTGCCGTGCAGGGTGGCGGTATGTCTTCGGATACCCCTTCGGACCCGTACGACGCACTCTGCGAGCAGTACCGGCGCGCCTCGGCGCTCGCCGACGCCGGCGGCGTGCTACACTGGGACCAGCAGGTGACCATGCCCGAGGGCGGCACGCCCGCGCGGGCGAAGCAGCTCTCGGCCATCTCCTCGGTCCGCCACGACCTGCTCGTCGAAGACCGGGTCCAGGGCTGGCTCGACGACCTCGCGGCCGCCGACCTCGACGGCGAGCGTGCGGCGGTCGTCCGCGAGATCGGCAACGACGTCGAGCGGGAGGCGAACGTGCCCTCGGCCCTCGTCGCCGACCTGAGCGCGGCCCAGACCGAGGCCCAGCAGGTCTGGAAGCGGGCCAAGGCGGCGGACGACTGGGAGGCGTTCGTGCCGACGCTCGACCGCGTGCTCGAACTCGACACCGAGCGGG
>Ga0102959_1000023_pt1 | contig 46491 bp, 45 predicted proteins | sample SalPonF2_B_D2_MG_FD_84520 | JGI IMG/M metagenome (GOLD analysis project Ga0102959, IMG submission 84520) | Salt pond soil microbial communities from South San Francisco under conditions of wetland restoration - Salt Pond MetaG SF2_B_D2_MG ...
CAAAATATTTTCACGGTTTTGAAACTGGTGGCGGTAGCGGTGCTTACGGTAGCCGGGTTGATGCTTTTCGGATCCGGCACGGCAACCGAAGCCGTCACACAGCATTCTTTGGGCAATTGGGGAGTAATCGTAGCAATGGGCACAGCACTCATTCCTGTTCTATTTGCCTTTGGAGGATGGCAACACGCCAATAACGTGGCCGGCGAAATACAGGATCCCAAGAAAAAACTCCCCCAAATAACGATCATAGGAATTCTCATCGTTATCGTCAGTTACCTGTTGGTAAACCTGGCCTATGTGTCAGCGCTCGGCGTGGATGGACTTGCATCCAGCAGTGCTCCCGCATCGGATGTTACGCGAGCATTGTGGGGAAATTTCGGAGGCAAACTGATTTCCGCCGGGATTGCGATATCTACCTTCGGTTTTGTGAATCTGGCTATCCTCGGTGGAGCTCGCATCTACCAGGCTATGGCAGATGACGGTCTCTTCTTTAAAAAAGCCGCCAAACTGCATCCTAAATATCGTACTCCCAGCTTTTCACTTATCATCCAGGCCGGATGGATTATTGTTCTTATTTTTTCGGGTTCCTATGGGCAATTACTTGATTATACTGTATTCGGCGATTGGATTTTCTTTGGACTTATCGCCGCCACGATCTTTTATTACAGAAATAATGATTCTGAAGACAAGGCTGATGAATCATTCCGAATGCCCGGTCATCCGGTCCTACCTCTCCTTTTTATCCTTGCCGCGGCTTTTGTTGTACTCAGCAGTATTTTCTCAAACTTATTTAACGCGATGATTGGCGGTGGACTTATCCTAGCCGGAATCCCTATTTATTTGTATTGGAATTCTAAAAAAGAACAAAATTATGAATCATAGTTCCTATATCTCGTGGGCAAAAAAACATCATAATATTAAATATAATTTAGCAAGCAGTGGAATGCCCAGTCCCTTGCTGAACCACTTAGTTGAGGATCCACGAAAGATACTCGAACCGGTTGACCATGAAAACGGTTGGGCTCCGCTTATGAAAACCATCGCCAATCGTTATGAAGTCAACCCTAACCAAGTGGTGCCGGTACACAGCGCTTCTTTTGCAAATCACCTGGTATGTGCGCTATTCCTGAATCCGGGCGATGAGGTGCTGGTTGAAGATCCCGCCTATGAGCCTCTGGTTTCTCTTCCGAAATATTTCAACGCTACCGTGAAACGGTTCGACCGGAATGCGAAAAAGAGGTATCAACCAAATCCGCAGCAGATAGAATACCTTATTACGGATAAAACCAAGCTTATCATCTTAACAAATTTGCATAATCCTTCCGGTGCACTTATTGACGAAAATATTCTGTGGCAGATTATCGATTTAGCTGAAAAATATGGCTGTTTTGTTCTAATTGACGAAGTGTACCTTGAATTTCTATATCCCAATGGAGAACGTACAGCAGCCAAACATAGCGATCATATTTTAGCAACTCGCAGTCTGACTAAAGCATTTGGACTAGACGATCTGCGGGTTGGCTGGGTCATTACCGAATCCATTCTTGCCGAGCGAATCAGGAGACTCCAGGATCTATTTATGACCTCTATGGCTGCACCAAGCGAACGGCTGGGATTGCTGATGCTTGAGAAAGCCGACAGTATGCTGAAACAAAATCTGAGTCAATTACGATATAATTTTCAGCTAGTCGAAGAGTTCATTGACGATCAGCCAAGTCTCTCTTGGTACAAGCCTCAATATGGGTCGGTTGGCTTTGTAAAATATGCCGGCGGCAATGTAGATATGCTGGCCAGTTACCTCACTGAAAGATTTGATACCACCATTGCCCCAGGGCACTTTTTCGGGGCGCCTGACCACTTTCGGATTGGCTGGGGATTACCCACTGAGGACCTCGAAAAAGGATTGGAGAACATGGGCAAAGTTATTGATTAAATTTCTGCCTTATATTTGGTTTAGACAATGCCATGTTTTTAGACACATGACATGTCTTGTGTCCTGAAGGAACAAATGCCCTAAAAACATCTCCCTTCCCACATGTGAAATCACGCGTGCGCCCCTGAGGAGGGTCTTCAGGGCGCTCAAGAACATAACATATAAATAGTTGTTTAACCTGAAATAATCATGAATCGAAATCTCGCTTAACAGCCAGGAATACCACATGATAACTCACTTTTATTTTTCCATCCGTCGAAGAGTTCCAATGATCAATAAGCAACGAAAATTCTTTGGGGGTTAATGAGCGACCTTTTTTTTGCGTAGAAGCTCCAACTCGTTTAAGCTGACGAAAGAAGTCTCGGGCATCGTCAAAAGTCTGGGTGATCGTATCCTCATAATAATCCAGTTGTGCTGGTCCCAGCGACATCTTAACCACCATCTCCTCAACATCCGGCAAAGTATTAGCCGTAAATGGTAATCCCAGCTCCTGGCATTTTTCCCGCCACTCCGGAAAACATTCCTCTCCGGGAAAAGAAACAAGCAGCAGTCCTCCGGGCTTGGTAACTTCCAGCCATCGGGCTAAGGTTTGAGCGGGATCTTTAAACCACTGTGCAGTAAAGCCACTGATCGTCATCCCATAATGTGGTTCATCCACTGGTGGCGGATTCTCGGCATCTTGCACACGAAAAGATAGGTGGTCGTGTCCTTCGAATTTTTGACGGCAAAAACCGACCATATCCTCCGAAAGATCAGTGGCCTGTATTTCCCGTTCTTCATCTCCATAAAGTTTTAACAAACCTTCCGTAACAAAACCAGTCCCGCATCCCAATTCGATAATTGGACCGGATGGCAGAATCCCTTTCCATGGTTTTAATGAAGCTATCAGTCGATCTGCCACTTCGCGTTGAACTTCGGCATGCTCTTCATAAAATGAGGCTGCCTGACCAAAGCTAGAGGCAACTTGCTGTTTTAGGTTATCGTCGAGTACTGCTATTTCATTCATCGTTAAAGCTTTATTTCAGCTAGTTTTTCAATTTCGGGAGTTACAAATTCCAGACATTGCTTGTAGTGGGTATAAGGCAAAGCATGTCCGGCATTTTTGATCTCAAAATATTGGGCCTGCGCTTGCAGCTGCGTGTATAATTGCCGGCCTTTTTTATAGGGCACGATATGATCATCGGAACCATGAATGATACAAATTTTGTCTGCTTTTCTCAGCAGATGGACATTCTGCTCGGCATCCTGCAGATCTTGCAGATCTTCTAGTAACAATTGATGATTGATATCGCTAATATCTATTTGAGGAGGGCTTTCAGGAGCATAACAATTTTCATAAAATTCTTTTAGAACCTGTTCAGGATGTACCTCAAACTCATTAACCATTTCTTGTAAGACCAGCCTCGACCGCCGGCGATACTGTGCCGCATACGGATGAAAATAAAGAAATCCGCTGGTAACGATCAGTAAATCTGCCTGGGAAAATAACGATTCATCAATCCAATGCAACCCATATGAATGCGTAATAAGAACCGTGGATACCGGAACTGTTAATATTTCTACCTCTTTAGGCTCATTAAAATAGCCGCGATCATAGGTTTCAAAATACCCATATTCGGATAGATAATTGGCCCATGGCTTCCAATATTGGTCATTAAATCCCCACCCATGGAAGGCGATGAATCGGCAATCAGCCATTGTTCCAGTCGGTTAGTGCTGTTAGAAATTTATCAATTTGCATTTTCTCGTGCTCAGAAGATAACGTAATTCTTATTCGTGCGCTACCTTTAGGCACCGTGGGCGGACGTATAGCCGTAGCGAGAAAACCATGTTTTTTTAAACTATTTGCCAATTTCAAAGTTTCATCATCTTTCCCAATAATGATTGGAATAATCTGAGATTCAGATGAACCCGTTGAAAACCCAGCTTCATGAATGCCCTTCTGCATATATTGAATGTTTCTTTGGAGCTGTGTCCGTTCTTTCTCCATATTAGGAATGAGTTCCAGAGAAGCTTCAATAGCACCTATTACTGCCGGGGGCAAAGCAGTCGTATAAATAAAGCCCGGACAAAAATTTATCATAAAATCTCGCATACGAGATGAACAAAGCAAAAAAGCTCCAAAACCACCAAAAGCTTTTCCACAGGTTCCTAACACCATATCCACACCGCGTATTCCATGCGTTAACCCAAGACCTCGCTTCCCCCAGATTCCGACCGCATGCGCTTCGTCCACAAACATCCAGGCACCATGCTTTTGAGTTAATTCGGCGATGGACTCTAGTTTACTGCGATCTCCATCCATACTAAAGATGGATTCGGTAATTACAATAATCCGTGAGTAATTTTCTTTGGAAGCTTGCTCCAGCTGCTCCTCTAAATCGAAAATATCATTATGCTCAAACCGGCGAAAGGCGCCTCTGCTTGAAAGCGAACCCTGCAACAGGCTGTTGTGACTTAGTTTATCAGCCAATATCAAACTATGTCGGTCGGTAAGAGTGCTGATAATAGTACTGTTCGCCTGAAACCCGCTGTTAAAAACGAGCGAAGATTCCCAACCAAAAGTATCAGCCAATTTTTTTTCCACTTGATCATGGATATCAAAAGTGCCGTTAATCAAGCGCGAAGCTGTGGAACCCGTGCCATACTCCTCAGCATACTGCTTCGATTTCTGAACAACCTTCGGATGCTTAGATAGACCCAGATAATCGTTACTACTGAAATTAATCAGCTTCTCTTCTCCGGATTTAAGAGAGGTAGCATCCAAAGGTAGGTATGGTACTAGCGTGCGAAAACGATGATGCTGTTTCCGCTTCTCTAAAGCTTCTTCAATAAATTGGTGTTTGCCGTTAGATGACACTCGTTATTGGTCTGCCATTGGTTTTGCCTTCTTTCCCTGCCATGTTGAATCAGTTTCAAACGTTCGTAACATAGCACGGAACTGGCGAACGAACCGCCGTTTCTTATATTTCGGAGCGAATTGCCCAAATTCAAGTAAAAACAGTCGATGTGTATTCTTATCATAGATTGTCAGATTCACAAACGGGCCCCCCATTGCATCATGCGTCATTCGCCACGTTCCAAGGGTCTCATAAGCTATATTTCCTTCATATTTAAAAGACCTCGTTTTAACCGGGCGGCGATACTCAGTCGTCACATATGAACTATCACGAGTACCACGGACCCATTGTTCCATAAGTGAGTCTCTTTTCGCATTAATCCAATCATCACTTACATAGTCGATCTTATCTGTTTTCTTCCACCAGGCCCAGAACCAGCGACTATTTTGAGGCAGACGCCGTCGCATTGTTAAGAAGTGATTCGTTTCGCCATTGTGGGTGTAAGTCGTATCCACATTTCTATACCAGTCATGTTGTATTCGGATTTTCCAACCGTGATCGTTCCATAAACTATCTTCCAGCTGCGTCTTTTCTCCGCGATCATATACCTGTGCTCTCCAGCGGGCATACTGCTTTTTCATCAGATTGTCTGTCAGCGTCTCCTCAGAATTCTGTATTTGTTCTGCCAATGCCGAATCGCTGGGAGCCGTCAAAATCATGGTCCACTGATTTTTGTACCATTTGTTTTGGATCGGGAAAGCAAAAACATCCCCGTTTTTCACTTGCTGCTCAACCTTATCACTTAAAAGGGCCCGAATCAGACGAGCCGTATTGGTACTATCGTTGATGGGGGCTGCAATAATTATATTTTTGTATGCTTTCAGCTTGCTAAGCTGGGCATTATTGTTGAAATCGTGAAAACTAAGATCAAAAAGAGGTTCAGCATTAGGCAACGTTTGCATATAACGGCCAAAGGTTTTACGAATAGCATCCGCCGTTTGGCTATTAAACTGGGTAGAATCCATCACTACCACCACCTGATCAATAGGCCCTGTGGCTTTCTGCCGATAATCCCCCTCGCAGCCAAACCATACCGCAACAATAAATAATAATAACGTCGTCTTTAGTAATGATTTCATAAAATTATCAGTGTCATTCCAAATTATGTTTTACCATACTTTAACGATGTAACAAAAGCAAATACCTTATCCTTCCATCCCTCTTTGGGATAATGCTCCCGGATGTTATCGATAAGTGCACTTCCTACAATAAAACCGTCCATCTCGGCGGCAATACGCTGGGCGTCTTCGTGGGATTTGATACCAAATCCCACCATTTTATGGTTACGGGTCACATTTCGGTGAACACGGTCAATAAAACGCTGTACCGATTGTGCTACATCTTCCCCATCGCGAGCCCCTGTTACGCCAGTTACCGAAACACAATATACAAAACCCTGGGAATGCTGATCAATTTTTTGCATACGTTCGTCGGATGTATTTGGTGCTACTAAATAGATGATAGGCAGGCCGTATTCTTTAGCATAATCCGTTAAAATACCAGACTCATCAACAGGAATATCAGGAATAATAAGCCCATCCACTCCTGCCTGGGCTGCATCTCGGCAAAAGTCCTCAGCCCCATAACGCAATACCGGGTTTATATAACCCATCAGAATAATGGGAAGCTGTGACTTTTCCCTAACCTGGCGTACAATATCCAGTATCTTATCCATCGTGATGCCTTTTTCAATTGCTACATTGCTAGAATACTGAATCGTAGGCCCATCCGCCAGAGGATCGCTAAACGGCATCCCAAGCTCGACCATATCTGCCCCATTTTCTTCGAATCCGAGAATCAGATCTACCGTTGCTTCGGAATCCGGATAGCCGGCCGTTAAAAAAAGGCTCATAATCTTGGAAGAACCATCGTGACGTTCAAAAAGCTGTGCAATTCTATTTTCCTTGTTATCAATCATTGGTTGAATCTATATTTGGCTATCAATTTCACAATTAACTGCCAGCCGTAAGCTATCAGTTGTCAGCATTCAGCTGTCAGAATCATTTATAGTTATGATCCATATTTTTAAAATTAAACGGGCGTCAAGCGACCTTTTATACAAAAAATTATAAGTTCTTTGAAATCGTGCTCATATCCTTGTCGCCGCGTCCGGAGCAGTTCAAAACTACAATCTCATCTTCTGATGTTCGGGGCATCAGAAGATCCAGATATGCTACGGCGTGAGCCGTCTCCAGTGCCGGTATGATACCTTCCAACTCGGATAGTAACTTCACTCCTTCCATCGCCTGATCATCGGTGATAGCATAATAAGTGGCACGATTAGAATCCCGCAAATATGAATGCTCCGGACCAATACCGGGATAATCGAGACCGGCACTGATTGAATGTGCCAGCTGAATTTGTCCCTCGGAATCCTGTAACAAGTAACTCATCGATCCATGCAAGACACCACGATCGCCAATGGTCAGGGTAGCCGCTGTCTGATCGGTATCAGCTCCCAAACCGGCAGCTTCTAAGCCAATCATTTTTACCGATTCATCCTCCAAAAACGGGTAAAAAAGTCCCATTGCGTTAGATCCTCCGCCAATACAAGCCATCAGATAATCGGGGCCGCGTCCCTCGGCTTCCCGGAGCTGGCGTTTGGTCTCATCGCCAATCACCCGCTGGAAATTACGTACCATTTTCGGATACGGATGCGGACCTACCACCGAACCGATGATGTAGAATGTGTCCTCAACGTTGGTCACCCAGTCTCGAATCGCTTCATTTGTGGCATCCTTGAGCGTTTGAGAACCACTGTTCACACGTCGGACTTCGGCTCCAAGCAGTCGCATCCGTTCAACATTAAGTTTCTGGCGTTCCATATCTTCGGCTCCCATATATACTATGCAATCCACCCCAAATTTAGCGCAGGCGGTCGCAGTAGCTACTCCGTGCTGACCGGCACCGGTTTCAGCAATAATGCGATCTTTGCCCATTCGCCGGGCCAGCAGTATTTGCCCAATAGCATTGTTAATTTTATGTGCCCCGGTATGACATAAATCTTCCCGTTTAAGATAAATTTTTGCCTTGCCATAGTGATCAGTCAAGCGATTGGCGTATGTCAACTTCGTGGGACGTCCCACATATTCATTAAGTAACCGGTGATATTCTTCCTGAAAAGTATCATCATTCCAGGCCTCTTTATAAGCCGATTCCAGTTCTTCAAGTACCGGAATCAAAATTTCAGGGACAAACTTGCCTCCAAAATCACCAAAATAGCCTTCTTTTGTTGGCTGTGTGTACTTCATTCTAAATAAGCTTCATGTTAAAAATTGATATTCTCAGTACTCAAGTCTCACAACTCATGACTCACGACCCAAGACGCACCACTCATGACTCAACTCAAAACTACAATTCTCCCATCTCCTGTTTATCCCAAATATTTCGCATCTCATCCATAAAGTGCTCAACTTTTTCGTAATCTTTTATACCGGGCTTACTTTCCAAACCACTGGAAATATCTACGGCATATGGATGTACCTGCTCGCAGGCCGATCGAATATTATCCACATTTAGCCCCCCCGACAAGAAATATGGAGTAGATCCCGCTATATCATCCAGAACCGTCCAGTCGAATGATTGTCCCGTACCGCCCCATTCGCCTTCTACCTTTGTATCAAAAAGCAAGTAATCTACATGATCCAAATACGGTTCTACCCGACTTTTAAGATCGGCACTTGTATCATCCTCAGAAACATGAATTGCCTTGATAATAGGTTTGTCAACCAATGAGCAATAATCGGGATTTTCATCACCGTGAAGCTGCACATAATCTATGCCCGTTTGACGTCCAATCATATTCACATCATCGAGCGGCTGATTTACAAATACCCCCACATAATCGGGACCTTCGAGCCAGTTGATGATGGCCCCTACTTTAGCGGGTTCAATATACCTGGGACTCTCCTCATAAAAAATGAAACCCATATAGTGCGCTAAAGCCCCTGCCACAAAACGTGCATCCTGAAGCGAGGTCACACCACAAATTTTAACTTTTGTTCTTTCTTCCGGATCTGCAAACATGGAATAATTTTTCTTCTTAGTTCTTAATTAATATTGGAAAAGTCTTATGTCTTTCTAGGTCTTCTGCCTTTTGTAGTATATAGTCTATTTTATTTGCCAAAATATCTAAACTTCAATTAGTACAACAACTATCTACGTACGATTTACTCATACAAAGGCTAATCTAATCGGAAACTGATTTTTCGATTAAATCCTTAAATTCATTCTTCATTTCTTTAACAGCCTTACCGGGATTTGGTTGACGCATAAAATACTCTCCGATCAGCGCAGCGTGGATGCCTTTATCCAAAAGCAGCTTTAAATCTCCGGCTGAGCTTAATCCACTTTCCGAAACCAAAGTTGTCCCTTCCGGAGCTTTATGTAACAATTCAATGCCCCGATGAAGGTCCACCTCAAAGGTACGCAAATCCCGGTTATTAACACCAAGGATATCCACGAGTTCAAAGTTAACATTTTGGAAATCTTCCTCCGAATAACATTCCACTAAGGCTTGCAGTCCAAACTCTTTCGTCGCATGTAATAACTCACCAAGCTGGTTTCCTTCGGTAATAGCCACAATCAAGAGCACCGCGTCGGCTCCATAAGCCTTTGCTTCTTTCACCTGATACGGATCGATAATAAAATCCTTACGCAGCAAAGGAATAGTCACTTCTTTAGAAGCAATTTCCAGGAATTTTAAATTTCCTTGAAAAGCCGGCTCATCCGTCAAAACCGAAATAGCCGATGCTGCACCATCCTGATACTGTGCGGCAATCCGCTGGGGATCAAAATCCTTTCGAATGAGTCCCTTCGAAGGAGAAGCTTTTTTGATTTCTGCAATGACAGCCATATCATCTTCCAGAGATAAGGCCTCTTTAAAATTTTTAGCATCTTTTTCATATAACTCCAAGGACTCCAGATCTTTAAAGCTTATATCACGCTTCCTTTTTTTTAGATCGTAAGCCGTTTGTTCTACTATTTCATCCAGAATATTCGCCATAACTATCCAGTTGATTCCATAATATCATTCGTGGCTTCACTCATACGCTTCAACTTTTTAAGGGCGGCTCCCGAATCAATACTATCCTTGGCCATCTGCTTAGCCTGTTCAAGTGTATCTGCCTTTCCGGATACGTGAATGCCGAAGGTAGCATTCAGCAAAATAATATTACGATGTGCGGGCTCACCTTTACCCTCAAATACCGATCGGATGAGATCCGCATTATAAAAACGATCACCGCCCTGTAGCTCCTGCAAGCTAACGGGATTAAATCCTAATGAAGCAGCATTAAACTCTTGCTTACCAACATATTCATTATCTTTAATCTCGTGAACAAAAGTTGGTGCCGTTAAACTTAATTCATCCAAGCCATCACGAGAGTGCACACTATAAACCCGTTCTGAATCAAGATTTGACAGAATTTCGGCAATCTGCCTTGCTGTACGGTTGTCAAACGCTCCTACTACCTGTCGGCGGACACCCGCCGGATTAAGTAGCGGACCCATCGTATTGAAAAATGATCGAATACCCAAGATCTGACGCGCAGGCATTACGTGCTTCATTGAAGGGTGAAAGTTGGGAGCAATCATAAAACCCATCTCAATCTCATTGAACACCTTCTCTACCTGCTTTTTGTGCAGGGTAGCAACGATATCAAGGGCTTCCAAAACATCGGCACTGCCGCTCTTACTCGATACACTACGGTTGCCGTGCTTTAACACCGGAACACCGGCTCCGGCAACCACGAACATAGCAGCAGTAGATATATTAAATGTTCCCAAATTGTCACCTCCGGTGCCGCACAAATCCACAGCTCCGTCCACATTTACATCGGGTTGTACGGCGGCATCGCGCATAACCCTTACGAATGCAGTTAGCTCCTCAATGGTTTCTCCCTTAGAACGCATTCCGAGTAAAAAGGCTGTTGTTTTTTCTACACCCATATCGCCATTGATGATGCCCTGAAGGACATTCTCGGCTTCTTCTGGAGTTAAATCCTGACGCTGCGCCAGCTTTTCTAAGATTGGTTTAAAATCAGTCATAGTGAGTTGTTGTTATCGTTTCAAGTTTTTCTGCAGTTTGTAAAATCCAATTCTCAATAAGCTTAGGTCCCTGTTTGGTTAATATACTTTCGGGATGAAACTGTATGCCCTCGATGGGATAATACTGGTGACGAATACCCATAATAACCCCATCATCACTTCGGGCAGAAATTTCCAATTCTTCGGGAATCTGATTGGGATCCAACACTAATGAATGATAGCGTGTAGCGATAAATTCATTAGGAACATTTTGAAACACTGTCTTACCGTCATGAATGATGGCCGAAGTTTTCCCATGCATAAGTTTGGGGGCATGAGTCACTTTACCTCCGAACACTTCTCCAATCGCCTGATGCCCCAGACATACGCCCAAAGTGGGTGTCTCTTTGCCCAAATCCCGAATAACCGACTCCGTGATTCCTGCATCGGCAGGTCGGCCCGGGCCTGGAGAAATAAGGATCCTGTCAGGATTTAACGACTTTATTTCATCAACCGTTAAATCGTCGTTACGTATGACCTTATATTCGTCCTCATACTGAGCGACAATATGAACAAGGTTATAAGTAAATGAATCGTAATTATCGATAATTAAGACCATAGCTCATCAAGTTTGTAGTAACCAAGCTTAATTGCTTATAAAATCATAGGATTTGAACAATCCGGTAACCTCGCGGACGGGCTCCATAACTTCTTCTGCCCTTGCCCGGGCCTTTTTGCCGCCCTCCCGCAGGATATCCCGCACCGTATCCAAATCCTGGGCCAGTTCTTTTCTTTTCGCCCTTGCCCCGGCAAAGTGATCCTCGATCATACCTAAAAGCTCTTTTTTAGCATGTCCGTAACCATAACCTCCGGCCCGGTACTTCTCCGCAATCTCATTCTGCTTCTCTTCCTCTGCAAATAACTTAATAAGTGCAAAAACATTGCAGCTCTCGGGATCTTTAGGCTCATCCAATGGTGTAGAATCGGTCTGAATGGACATCACTTTCTTTTTAAGGGTCCTACCTTCGTCAAAAATACCGATAGTATTGCCGTAGGATTTGCTCATCTTCTGCCCGTCAAGTCCGGGTACGACAGCCACGGATTCGACAATATGTTCTTCAGGCAATTTTAAATATTCATCGCCATAATTGTGATTAAATTTGCCAGCCAGATCCCTGCAAATTTCGATATTCTGTTTCTGATCTTGCCCCACTGGTACGATATCGGCATTGTACATCAGAATATCAGCGGCCTGCAGAATCGGGTAAGTGAAAAGTCCGATATTCGGTTTCATCCCCTGAGCCACTTTGTCTTTATAGGCAACACCCTTTTCCATAAGGCTAACGGGACAAAATGTACCCAATATCCAGGCAAGTTCGGCGTGCTGTGGAACGTCGCTCTGCACAAAAAAGGTGCATTTTTCCGGATCAAGCCCCAGAGCCAGGTAATCCAATGCAATATCGATCGTATTCTCGTAGATCTCTTTCCCGTCATTAATGGAGGTCAGGGAATGGTAATTAGCTATAAAGTAAAAAGCCTCACCTTCCTCCTGCATTTGAATATGCTGGCGAATCGCTCCAAAATAGTTGCCGAGATGTAATTTTCCTGAAGGGGTAATGCCTGATAAAATGGTTTTCATTGGTTCCGAATATTTTCAGTTTTGAATGTTTGAATTATTTATATCACTAAGTTATTGATAAGGCTACGCTCAGTGCCTCGACAAGCGCACCGGCCTTATTTTTTGTTTCCTCATATTCTTTTTGGGGATCACTATCTGCAACGATGCCAGCCCCGGCCTGTATATATACTTTGGATTCGGTAACCAGCATTGTACGAATTACAATACAAGTGTCCATATTACCTGAAAAATCGAAATAACCGACCGCTCCGGCATAAGGTCCACGTTTCGTCGGTTCCAGCTCATCAATAATTTCCATCGCCCGAATTTTGGGAGCCCCGCTAACCGTTCCCGCCGGGAAGCATTGCATAAGTGCATCCACCGAAGTTTGATCGGGTGCTAGTTTTCCTTTCACATCAGAAACAATGTGCATCACATGCGAATATCGTTCTATTACCTGCTCCCGTACCACCTTAACCGTGCCCGGCTCACAGACACGCGACAAATCATTACGGCCGAGATCTACCAGCATTACGTGCTCGGCAATTTCTTTGGGATCATTTTTTAGATCCTTTTCCAATTCCAGATCCTCTTCCGGGGTATCACCTCTTGGGCGTGTACCGGCAATAGGTAACAATTGAGCAGTCTGACCTTGTACGCGGACTAGTACTTCCGGAGACGATCCTATCAGGGCGAAGTCTTCAAAGTCCAAAAAGAACAGGTATGGCGATGGGTTAACCATCCTCAAGGCCCGATAAAGCATAAATCGGTTTCCTTCAAAATCAGTTTCAAAACGCTGAGAGAGTACAACCTGAAAAATATCACCATCATAAATATATTCTTTAGCCCGTTTAACCACATTCTCAAACTCAGACTGCTCGAAATTGCTCGAAAGATTATCGGGATCAATTGAAAACGAATCTGAAGAATGAATCGGCTGATAAACTAATTCTTCCATCTCATCAAGTCGCCCCTGGGCTTCTTCATAAAGAGATTCCGGCTTCGAAGTATCCTCCTCAACAAATACCGTTTTAATGATAATTACCTGTTGCTTAACATGGTCAAAGGCAAATATCTCATCATAAAAAGCCCAAATTGCTTCGGGTAGTTCGATATCTGCTTCAGGTACATAAGGCAAATCCTCGACTTCACGAACAGTATCGTAGGACGAAAACCCTACGGCCCCTCCCGTCAAACGAGGTAAAGACGGGAGTTTGGGCTCACTGTGCTGCGTAGTAAGAATTTTCAGTGCCTCAAAATAGGGCATATCAAATATTTCGGCCTCACTGCCCTTTTCGAGAACCACTTTATTCCCATCATAACGCAACAACTGGTAGGGGTTTCGTCCAAGAAATGAATAGCGTGCAAGCTGTTCTCCCCCTTCTACCGACTCCAGCAAAAATGGATATCTGGCATCCTGTCGAAGATTGAGAAACAGAGATACAGGGGTCAATACATCAGCCATTAATCGACGATAGACCGGTATTGCCGTGTAATTTATCGCTAACTTTTTAAATTCATCTAATTGCATAACTTCAATTATTTACCACTAGGACACTTAGATCACTAAGAGATACAAATTAATTTAACTCGTGTTCTCGATACATAAGTGGTTAAATATTCCAAATAATAAAAAAACCCACTCCAGTTTCCTGCAGTGGGTTCTCTAAAAAATTCTTGTATGTGATCTAACTCATAAGTCTGCCACTGCCCGTATATGTAATTTCACGGGCCACCACCAATTCAGATTTTTATGAGTTGATTTTTTCATAACGAGAGAAAGATAATAGGTGTCGATGGTAAAATCAACAAGTTTATTTGGCACAAATAAAACATATATTCGGTTGACAAATTAATGGAGAATTTCAGAACACGTTTTGGGATGATAATCACCTCATAATGATGCTACAGGCGTTTAAAACTATTTTATTAGCAACTACTATTTCTGCTTTATGGGGCCAAGCTCATGCCCAGGTTGTAGGCCAGGTTCCTTCCCCTACTGCATCCATAAAGCAAAATTCGGTTTCCAATATGGCCGCTCTCGGCGACACGCTCTGGATAGGCCCCGGACTCAATAGAACCATCAATAACAATCCTACATGGTCTTATCCGGATGGTGCAACCAAAATTACCCAGGGCAAGGGACGGGTGTTTTCGCTAGCGCTTGCCCCCGATACAGTATGGGCCGGACTGGGATATAATGCCCAAAGTCCTAACGGCAGCGTACAGGCGGGACTAGGATTCCATTTTTCAACGGATGGTGGCGATACCTGGGACTACATTGAAAACCCCAAAGAAGCAAAAAACGATACCACTTTTATATACGGAGGCAAAACCTATTCCAAGTTACCCATCACCACCCAGGAACAGGCTCCTCCATTCGATATTGCTATACATGGTACGACTGTCTTATCGGCGGGATGGGCGCTGGGCATCGTTCGTAGTAAAAATTTTGGCAAACATTGGCAACGACTTTTACTACCCCCACAATATGCCGATAGCCTGGTGCCGGAACAATCATATAAGTTTAACGGAAATGGTCAAAATCGTTATGATCCCAGATATGATCAAAACCTGCTTGGTTTCGCTGTGATGATCGACAACCAACATAACGTTTGGGCCGGTACTGCAGGAGGACTGGACATCTCCGAAGATGCACTCACCGCGCCAATCGACAGCCTCCGATGGCAACATGTGCAATATGATAGTTCTTCTGATGGACTGCTTAGCAACTGGATTATTACAATCCGACAGCAGCCCTCAAACGGTGATGTCTGGATGACAAACTGGATTAGCGGGCTTGATGACAATGAGCGATATGGCATTGTTCGCACCTCAGATGGCGGACAAACATTTGATCAATACCTGGTTGGTGAGCGCATCAATGATATTGGTTTTAAAAACGGAGTGATTTTCGCAGCGGGTGATAAAGGACTATTCGTTAGCAAAGACAATGGAGACAACTGGACAAAAATCCAACAGATTCAAGATTCGGGAACCTTTATCAAATCGTCCGCTCAATATTATAGCCTTGCTTCCTCGAACAAACGACTGTGGGTAGGTACCAGTGACGGACTTGCATCAACAGCTGATTCTGGTAATACCTGGCAAATCACCCGGGTTAACTTTCCGTTGGATGGTAACAATCAATATCAAAAAGATGCTCCAAAGGTTGAATCCTACGCTTATCCCAATCCCTTTTCGCCGCGCAGACATGGGATAGTCCGTATCAAATACAACGTTGACGAGCCTGGGAATGTATATATTCGACTGTACGACTTTGGCATGCATCTGATTCGAATCCTCGACTCCGGAAACTTTGCTGCCGGCACTTATGAGGCGGTGTGGGATGGTACCGATGCTCACGGAAGGCAAGTAGCAAATGGGCCGGTATTCTACCAAATTGATACCCCGGGAAACACTATCCGTGGTAAAATTCTTGTTATTGACTAAGTAAGTATGATCATTCCGACAAAATACATGAAAACGCTGCTGGTTATCCTATTTTCGGTAGGATTTACGTCTCTTTCCTTTGCCCAGCACGGCGGTGCTGCAGGCTCATTCAGCCGCATCGGATTTGGTCCGCGGGGAATGGCTATGGGCAATGCTTTAACGGCTGTCACTAATGAAGGTATCTACGGTTACTACAATCCGGCGCTGGCAGCTTATGCTCCTGAAGGCAACCAATTAGATTTATCAACCGCCGCCATGAGCTTCGATCGCAGTTTTAATACTGCCAATGGCACTTTTCAACTGCCTCCAACAGGAGGCATCTCTCTTTCAATCGTCAATGCCAACGTCAACAATATCGACGCACGCTCTATCGACGGATATGATACCGGTACATTAGCTACACACGATTATATGCTGGAAACCGCTTTAGCACAGCGATTTGGTAGTCTTTCTGTTGGTATCGGACTCAAATACTATATTGCCGACTATCATACGGATCTATCTTCTGCCAAAACTTTGGGATTAGACATCGGACTCTTATATAACATTTCTTCTAAGCTGAAAGCCGGTTTGACCGCTCAGGATTTACTAGCTTCGTATAACTGGAATTCCAGCTCACTATATGGTGATGATTCCTCCGGCAGACATGATCATTTCCCGCGCCGTATTTGCCTGGGCATTTCTTATTATATAATCTCCAACCTGCTTGTAAGTATAGAAGTGGGCCATTCTATTCATGAAAATCAATCAATCAACAATCTCCGGATTGGTAGTGCATGGAAAATGCACAGGCTCATCACTTTACGGGCCGGCTGGCAAATTGATGAGCTAACATCCATTAGAAATAATAATCACTACAGTGCCGGTTTTTCCCTGCGCCTTCCATTTGATTTCCTAACGCCTTCTATAGATTATGCATTTGTAGAAGAACCTAATAACATTTCCTATATGCATGTTTTCGGTTTGCAGTTAAACTTATGAGAAAAATCAACATTATCATAGCCATAGCGTTCATTAGCCTGGGCTTTTATACTCACATTTACGCTCAAGGATCAGGATTGGATTTGCTGACGACCGGCCCCAGCACCCATGCATTCGGACTCAACGAAGCCGTTACCGCCGAACTACTCGGCGCTTCTGATATTTATACCAATCCAGCTAACCTGGCACTGGAAAATCATTCCACAATTAATGCTGATTATACACTTTGGATAGCAGACATTACTCATGCTCATGCGGCTATCAATCTAAAAAACGAAGCCCATGCCCTGGCTTTTGGGTTTCTGGGTTCTCAGGTCAAGGATATTCCTTTAAGAGGTAATCAAGCTGGTCCGGCCCAGGGAACATTCAATGTCAGCTTTCTTTCGCTGAGTGGCGCTTATGCGTATAGACTCGGTCCGGTTGCTCTTGGGGCTACCTTACAATATCTGCGGGAAGAGTATTATATCTATAATGCTTCTGGATACGCCCTAAGTTTGGGTGCTGCTACAAAAATTCTTGATAATCACTTGCAACTAGGGACTAGCCTGATGAATCTTGGGAAAATGAATAAACTCCGAAATACGGGTACGACTTTACCCACTACTTACCGAGCAGGAATTAATGCCCGGCTGTTTACTTTTGTCCCTCCCAAGAATAGTAATTTGCCGATAACGGTTCATCTAAAAGATGATCTGGTTATCCCTGTTTACACTGTTTCACAAAGTACACAGGATAAAAAGCACCGAAATCCTTATACCAATATTGCCCTGGAATTAAATATCGCTCAAACAATATCCCTGCGTACCGGATATAAAACGGGAAACACCGTTCGGCACTGGAGTGCAGGTTTAGGCGTTAAGCTGGATACTATTACTGCAAGCTATGCAATTATTCCCTTCGAGACGGGCTTTGGCACAGTGCATTCGTTGGGAATTAGTTACCGCTTTTAGGGGCTAGGCTAAGCAACATCTCATTTCTATAGCCAAAGTAAATCTAATATTCCTCTTCAGATAATTCTCCCGGTTCACCAAAAGCTTCTTGCCAGAAGGTAATAGCACCAAGAATAATTCCCTTTAAGATAAAAGCTGAAAAGACGATCATCAGTCCCACCTCCTGGAATAGCAGAATCAATATCCCATAAAAAATGAACAGACTGAGTTTTCCTTTGTGCCGCTGTATAGATTGGCGATCAAAACTTGGTATTTTATCAAAGGGAATCGTGCTAACCATCAAAAATGACAATAATACAATTAGTGGGACCAGCACGGTATTAAGGCCATACTCCATGCCTTTAAACATTTCCAGCTGGTTATAAAAAGTTAAATAGAAAGCAGCTATAATTATTGCCTGGGCAGGAATCGGTAACCCTGTAAAATAATCCTTTCTGGTTTCTTGGGCATCTACATTGTAACGGGCCAGACGGACAGCTCCACACAACGGTGGAAGGGCGCTCAGTATAATGCCAACAAAAGGCATATTGCTCAACCCAAAGGAATAAAGCAGGAAGCCCGGCGCCACACCAAAAGATACCACATCACTGATGGAATCGAGTTCAATGCCAAAGGGACTGGTAGCATTCGAGAGCCGGGCCATAAAACCATCCAAGGCATCAAATAATCCGGCAAAGACAATTAGCCAAGCCCCGAAAAAAAGTCGTTCTTCTGAAATACTGATGATTGCCAGGAAACCACAAAACAAATTCATCAGGGTAAAAAAGCTGGGGATGATTGTACGTGGAATTTGCTTTCGCTTCCGTCTGCCTTTTTTCTTTTTTCGGTGCCGACGAAATCGCTTCCATTTTTGTATTGGATATTTCATTTTATGCTTTGATGGTAGCTAAAATTGTTTCTCCGGCAACCGCCTGATCCCCTTCCGAAACTTCAATTTCAATATCAACCGGAACAAGTATATCCATTCTAGAACCAAACTTCATCATCCCAAATCGTTCTCCAGCCTTTAGCTGATCTCCTTTTTTAATATGATAAACGATACGTCGTGCAAGAAAACCGGTAATTTGCCTAAAAAATATTTTTGTTCCCGATGAGTGACAAACTCCAAAATCAGCTCGTTCATTAAGATCCGAGGCTCGATGATCATAAGCAACCAAGAAAATTCCCGGTTCATATTCCAAATACTCTAAACTTCCTGAAACAGGTAGCCGATTCACATGTACATTTAAAGGCGATAAAAAAATACTTATTTGTTTGGCTGGTCCTTTAATATATCGATTCTCCTCTACTTCTTTTATTTGAACGATATCCCCATCGGCGGGAGATAAAATCAGGTTATCCCCTTCAGGTGGATGGCGCTCAGGATCCCGAAAGAAAAATAGAATAAATGCAACCAACAGAATCATAGCCGCATAAATGATATACGAGGTCCAATGATCCATAAAGTAAGCACCGATGCTTACCAGGATTGCAAAAATTGTAGTAACAACTATCGTTGTGTATCCGTCTCGTGCAAACATTTTTTAATATTTGATCTTAGCCGAACTGTCTGAGAATATCATTAAATGTAACAAAGATAAAGAGCGCAATGATGAGCAAAAATCCAATTTGTTGCAAGGCCATTCTTACTTTTGGCGACGGCTCTCTTCGGGTAATCCCCTCGTAGATTAAAAACATAAGATGACCACCATCCAGCACCGGGATCGGCAGGATATTCATGATAGCCAGTGTTATACTTAAGAAAGCTGTAATATTCCAAAATCCGACTGCCCCACCGGCTTCCGTAGCTTGTTTTGTAACATTTGCTATGGCTACCGGCCCTCCTAAGTTTTGGCGGACTGAAATAGCACCGGAAAACATCTTTTTAAAACCTTGCAGGATCCCGGTCACAGTATCATTCGTTTTTTGTACCCCAACCTTTAAAGATGCGAATAGGCCATAATTAAACCTCTCAACATCGAAATTATCGGCTATGGAAGGCTGAAATACGACGCCAAGCTTATTGTTTGCATTAGGCATTACGTCGATATGCTTAATAGCGCCATCCCGTTTTATAGCTAATGACAACGTATCTTTTGAATGGCTAATCGTTGATATGGTTTGATCCATATAATGCATAGGTTGCCCATTGATCGCAACAATTTTATCACCAGATTGCAGTCCCGCCTTATCGGCAGGTGTACCATCCACTACCCGATTGATCGGCAAATTTGGCATGGCATTACTTAGCGATATAAACCCCTTCTTACCAATGTCATTTAACAAACTATCGGCAACCGGTATGGTCATTTTCTTACCATTTCTTAGTACGATATAACTAAGCGAAGAAGCTGTCATTTCATTGGGAGCAAAAAGATCCTGAAAATACTTAACCTTGTGACCATTAACTCCTGCCAATTTATCACCGGTTTTAAAACCAACCTGTGAAGCCAGAGAACCTTGTTGTACATAAATGCCATCCACACTATTTATATCCACCTTCATGTCTCCAGTGGTAAAAGCCAGTGAAGAATAAATAAGGACGGCCAAGATCATATTAAATATTACCCCGGCAGATATCACGATAATTCGCTGCCATACCGGTTTGCTACGGAACTCCCAGGGCTTCGGCTCCTCCTCCAGGTAATCGGTATCCATGCTCTCATCGATCATACCGGAAATTTTAACATATCCGCCCAAGGGTGTGGCACTAATACAATAATCTGTTTCTCCTTTTTTAATACCAAAAATCCGAGGGGGAAAGCCCAGCGAAAAACGTTCGACTCTCATCCCGAATATTTTTGCTGCTATAAAATGGCCTAGCTCGTGAAAAAACACCAAAATAAGCAGGGCCGCTGCAAATATTGCTAACGTTGATAATAAACTTAAAATCCAATCCATGTAGCGTTCAGTACAATAATTAAATAGTTAATGCCAGATTTCTGGCTTTTTTATCTATACTCTTAAGTGATTCTAACGAAATTGAATGCGAATTATTTAACTGTTGCAGACAAGTGTCAATTATATTCGGTATTTCAATATACGTAATTTCCTGCTTTAGAAAGCGTTCTACGGCTACTTCGTTAGCCGCATTTAATATGGCTGGAGCCAACCCGCCTTCTTCAGCAGCTTCAATAGCCAATTTAATGCACCGAAATCGATCGTAATCTACCGGCTCGAAAGTTAAATCGAAAGACGTTTGCCAATCCAATCGCGGTGCATTTAATTTATAACGATTGGGATAGGTTAAAGCGTATAAAATAGGCACTTTCATCGTTGGGGGGCCAAGCTGAGCCTTGCTGGAGCCATCGGTAAATGTAACAATCGAATGAACAATACTTTGCGGATGCACTACCGCTTCGATTTTGGATAATGGCATATCAAAAAGCCAGTGCGCTTCGATAATCTCGAGTCCCTTATTCATCATCGTTGCCGAATCAATTGTAATCTTCGCCCCCATCGACCAATTGGGATGATCTAGCGCCTTTTCAACCGTTATGTCCTGCATCTGTTCTTTTGTCCACGTACGAAATGGACCGCCACTGGCTGTTATCACTAATTTCTCAATCCTTTCTTTGGGCTCTCCCACCAAACATTGTAATATAGCGCTGTGTTCAGAGTCAATAGGAATAAGTTGATCTTGTTTTTCATCAAGTAAACCATTGATTAATACGCCCCCAACTACCAATGATTCTTTATTAGCTAAAGCTACTTTCTTTCCTGCCTTCAGGGCTTCGATTGTGGGCTCAAAACCAGCAAAGCCGACCAGGCTATTCAGAATTATGTCAGCCTCATCTAAGGCTGCCAGTTTAAGCAAATTACTCTTACCGGTTAGCACTTCGGTATCACAATTTCCTACCCTGTCCTGAAAAGAGATAATCGATTCTTCATCACGAAGCAAAGCATATTTCGGATTAAATTCCTCAACTTGTTCGGCCAACTTTTCCCAACTGCTGTTACATGTTAAGGCGATAATCCGAAACCGTTCGGGATGCTCCTGAGCAATTTCAAGTGCTTGCTCACCGATTGATCCGGTAGAGCCTAGTATTACGATGTTTATACGATCCAAAAATCTGTCTAATTCAGTTCAAAAAAGAGTTTGAAGATAGATAAAAACAGGTAGAACTCAGAATTGAATATTTGTTTTCCGATTTAATCCACATGAGAACACGAATAATCAATAGGCCAGTTCCCCGGCCGCCTGATACATCGATGCGTGGGCAACGACCGTTTCTTTGAGCGTAGGTGCATATCCGCCTGACAATAATAAAACCAAGGGCGCATTTTCTTCGACAACTTTACCTATGACAAGACGATCGCGCTGCTTCAGGCCTTCTAAAGAAAGTGAGAGCCGTCCAAAGTAATCTGATTCCAGTGGATCGATGCCTCCCAGATAAAAAACCAAGTCCGGTTGAAAGCGACTAAAAATATCGTCAAGGGCATCGCCGAGTATTTTAAGATACCGTTCGTCTCCTGTCTTGTCGGGCAAACCAATATCCAAAGTAGAAGGCGGTTTTTTAAAGGGATAATTTTTTGCACCATGTAATGAAAAGGTAAATACGTCTTTATTATTCTTGAAAATTTCTGCCGTGCCATTGCCCTGATGTACATCGCAGTCAACAACCAAAATCTTGCTGGCCCACATCGCCTGTTGCAGTACCTTGATAGCTACAGCTACATCATTAAATACGCAGAATCCTTCGCCATAGTCGGGCATAGCGTGATGGGTGCCACCCGCAATATTGCCGGCAATACCATCCTGTAAAGCCATTAGTGCAACATTAATAGTACCCTGTACTGCCAGTCGCGACCGGATTGCCAGTCTTTCCGACCAAGGTAATCCCAGACGCCGCTCTTCTTTGCGATTCAATGTACCACCCATTATCCCGCTAGAATACCGGTTGGTATGAACGGTGAGTAAATTAGCCATATCTACCATCGAAGGCTCCATAATATCACTTGGATGGATAATCTCTTGTTCTAAAAGGTAGCGATGCAGTCCCATAAATTTCTTCATTGGAAAAATATGCTCCTGGGGAATAGGTGCATAATAACCACTGGAATAGGATACTCTCACGTTATGGACCTGTCAAAATTTAAGTCAATTGGTAATTTGAATAAGAGCCATCATTCGACCGCTTTTATCACCCTCCCTGCGATAGGAGTAAAATTCATCAGCCTGGCTAATGGTACATTCTTCTCGAATCTCGATATGTGATTCCTGAATACCGGATTGCATCATCTGATATTTTAAAAATCCCTTCAAATCAACATGTGGCTTCTCGTAATTGTCGTAATCTACAAATCGATTGGGAAACTGATCGGCCACTTCCATGCCAACCTCAAAATTCTTCAGAGACAGGCAAGGACTAACAAAGGCCTTCATTTGGCGGGGATTCGCTCCATGGGCAATCATATCATCGATCCCGTTGGATATAATATTGCCCGCTGCACCACGCCATCCCGCATGCAAAGCGGCCACAATTTTATTGCCTGCATCCCATAATAATACTGCCGCGCAATCCGCTACCTGGATTCCCAGTGTAAGCCCGGGAACCTGAGTTATCAATCCATCGGTAGACGGATAGGTGCCGCCCTGCGTAACATATCGTACCCGGTTACTATGAACCTGATCAGCATATGCCACCCATTCTTTATCCAATCCCAGATTTTCTAGCAGGGCAAGGCGATGCCGGGCAACTATTTCTTTATCTTCTTGCGTATTAAAACCCAAATTCAAACCGGGGATACGCTGACCAGAATTATTAAACCCAGGATTCTTAAGCGTAAACCAAGCCCTGATCCCTTCCTCTTTCTGAAGTAATCGAGGTTTGATCAATGAAATCTCAGTTTTGGATGTGTTCATGTAATTTCTCTTTAACAAGTTCTTTGGGAAATGACCTGCCAGTCCACAGTTGAAACGACCGGCTACCCTGTTGAATTAACATTTCGAGACCACCTATCGTTTGAGCCCCAACTGATTTTGCTTGCTCGAGAAATTTCGTCTTTGTTGGATTATAGACCAGATCATAACAAATGCGATCTGACAAAAATTGCTTTTCAGAATTACGAATCGGCGATTGGTTTACTTTCGGATACATCCCCAATGGTGTAGCATTAACGATCAAATAAGCATTTTCTACCCTCGAAGTCCATTCATGATAGGATATAATCTCTACCTGATCCATGTTTTTAAAGGATGTTATTCGAGCAGGTTTTCGCGAAACAAGAAAAATTTCTGCCATACCCAGTTCAATTAATCCCGCGACGATGGCCTTTGAAGCCCCTCCCGTCCCGAAAATAATTGCATTCTGATCTTCAAGTATCTCTTCCCATTCGTATAACGGAGACAAAAATCCATAGACATCCGTATTATATCCTTCCAGCCTGTACTCTCTCTTTACAATGGTATTTATTGCGCCAATATCGTCCGCTGTTTGATGAATTCGGTCCAAATATTCACCTAAAAGTTGTTTATAGGGAACGGTAACATTGGCCCCCAAAAAATTGTCCTCATTAAAAAAAGAAGCTAATTCCGCCAACTCTCGGCTCGAGATATCAACAGCATAATAACGGGCATTCATTTCATAATACTCTAAGGCCGTATTGTGCATTAGCGGCGACCAACTATGTTCAACCGGATGGCCCAAAAGCAAATAGTGAGGATTTTCCGCTTTCTTACTTCCGCGAAAAGAAGTTAAATTCATATCATGAAAAATAAGATAAAAAAAATGCGCACCCGGTGAGATGCGCATTTCAATTATTATAACAGTTCTTATTTAGGCTGCAGCTTCTTCCTCAGTCTCGGCTTCATCTGTTTTTTTCATTGCTACAAGCGTATCTTCTGCCTTTTGCTTAAAGGAACCATCTTCAGCTTCTTCCTTAAATCGCTGAAGATCTTTCTTCATTTGGGCCGGTAAACCCTGAATAAATTTTGCTAAATCTTCTTCAGGCTCACCGTAGAATGTTCTATAATCAAGGCTGATATCCACTCTGGTACGTTCCCCATTATCTAAAGGAGTAAAGCGTATCGTACCGGTTTGATTTAGATTACCATTGATAGTAATCCAGGCAAACCGGGTATTTCGCAAATCGTCAATGATATTAGTAGTCCACTCATACACTTCGTCGCCGAGAGTTGTAGAGAACTCGAAGGTCTGAGAATTTATTTTCTTAACTTTTTCGATTCGTTCAAAGAAGTGAGGAAAGTAAGTTGGATCACTTAAGTATTCATAGACTTTGGCTAGTGGCAGGTCAACTTCAATTCTTTCGTGCGCCATAATTTATATACTTCAGAGTTGGTTAGAATTAGTAATTGAAAAGATGAAAAAGGAGATTTTTCAATTTCGAATTAGGTTTCACCCACAATGCTATAAATTTAATCATTTTTTAGCTCATCAGCAATTAAATTCGGGCTTAATCTTCAATTCAAATTCCTAAAAAATATTTGGTTAAGCCGTTTTTGGCGAGTCAACCGGTCTTTTTGCTTCAAATAATCACTGTAGCTAAATTAAAACAGCGTAGCAATCATTGTATGTGTCCTTTATCTCTTACAAATAAATTACTTTACTATTTTGACTGATAGCTATTAATATGCTCCCAGATATGCTCGTGGACCTGCCCCTCATTCCGTGTTGCATCGACAGTAAAAAACCGGTTTTCTTCTTTAGCCAGCCTGTTGAATCCTTCAATAACTTTCTTGAAGAAAGAACCGCCGGACTGTTCCATTCGATCTTTTTCTTTTGCTGCCATCCGTTTTTGCGCCTCTTCAAACGGTATCTTCATATATATTGTAAGGTCAGGAGCCCGTTTATGGCTGGCTATCTCATTCAATTCATGAATTTCCTTCAAAGATACCGACCTTCTCCCATATCCCTGATAGGCGGTCGTTGAATCGTAGAAACGGTCTAGAATAACCACAATCCCTTCCTTTAGATTGGGGAGCACTTTTTCTGCCATCAGTTGCGAACGGGCAGCAGAAAAGAGCAATAGTTCTGTGATAGGATCTACGTCATAATCAGGATTTAATAAGATCTCACGAACCTTCTCAGAGACCACCGGCCCGCCCGGGTCCCGAAAAACTTTCACTTTTGATCCCTCTTTTTCAAAACGCTGTTTTAATTTTTTGATTTGTGTGGATTTGCCACTCCCGTCAATCCCTTCGAATGTAATAAACACTAGCGGTGTCCTTTGATTAGTTTCAATTTATTAGCAGAAATATAATAATCATCTCTTTTTTAATTAATTCATTTGTATATCCGGAAATATCAAAATAAAAAAAAGGCCTGCTCGCTCAGGCCTTAGAATGCTCACTAATATCAACTGCAAAAGTTAGTAATCGAAATCATCCATCATCTCGGGAGGTTCCTTGTCCAACGCAAATGCAAGGGCTATATAAACGAGCAATGAAGTTCCGGAACCTGCAAAAAAAGTTATTACAAAAAGTAGTCGAATAACCGTGGAGCTAATGCCAAAATATTTTGCCAAACCGCCGCAGACCCCTGCCCATTTTTTATCGGTGCGAGATTTATACAACTTTTTCGACTGATGAAGGGCATAGGAATCATATTTATATTTCCGGGAACCAAAGTTGCTGCGTGATTTCTTTTTTGATCCTAAGTCGTTATTTAAAGTGAAGTCCTCATCTTCCTCTTCATCAAAATCGTAATCATAGTCGTAATCGTATTCGAAATCATATTTCTGTGAACGTTTACTTTTTTTCTTCTTTTCCCTCTTCTCTTTTTTACGATCTCCTACAAGAAAGCCAAAGCCTACTAATGTTACTAGTATCCCGCCAACAAGAGGCATCGCATCAATCAATCCAGACAAATTGGGACCTAAACCAAGGCCAAGCATCTGCACTACAAATACCATCCCCACAAAAAACATGGCAATACCCGCGATAGTTGCAAAATTCCAAATATTGGTATTTGCCTTTTTCTCCTCTTCAAGAAATTCACGCATTGTTGTCTGTAACTCACGATCATCAAAATCCATAATCGTGTCCAGATTTTGATACCGAGTCTGTTGCTTTGTGTTATCTGCCATAATTCTTCAGTTCCTGTTAACTGTCAACAACCATTAATACGTCTAACTGTGGGCTTTGTTACACCACTAATATTAATATAGCAAATTATTGGTGCTTGATGACACGATCTTCCGTAATAATTTTATCAAGTGTCACATCAAACTCTTCGACAGGTATCCTTTTGACAATATTTTGTTCGAAAATGAGTCCGATTTTGGGACAGGATACCTCCGACAAAAACCGGTCGTAGAAGCCTTTCCCGTATCCTATACGATTGCACATTTCATCTCCTCCGACCATAGGAACAAGTACCAGATCCAGCTTCTCAGGATTAATTTTTTCACCGCCTTCCGGTTCCAATACTCCCCATTTATTTTTTTCCAACTCATCAAAAGAATTGAGAATAACGTGGATCAGTGTTCCATCTTCAAAATTAGTAATTGGTACAACTACTCTTTTTCCCAAAGAAAATAATCGCCGAATGAGTTGATGAGTATTCACTTCGCCCCGATTATTCATAGATACATAGCAGTGGATCGTCTCTGCCCTCTTAAATTCCTGCAGCTGGGTTACATTATCAATAATAATCTCAGAGGCTCTTTGATATTCGTTCTCCGGAATATTAGTTCTTCGATTGAGAAGTTCTTTACGGAGTCTCTTTTTTTCCTGAAAGATATCCAATTTATAAATGAATCAGTTTATGATGATCAAATTGCTCTTCTTCGTTGAGAGAGTTTAAAAGTTTATCCCAGACATCCAAACCGTATTTGTTCATATAAAAAATACCGCTTATAAGACGTTCCTGGAGACCATCTCCCGGGAATAAATTCGTCTTAATCCTCCGGATACGATTTAACTGTGTTTTCTCCTGACCTTTGACGGCTCGATAAACCTTGCCCTTAAGCTTATTCAATTCATTAAAATAAGCTGATGTAGCCTTGCCCACGGCTCCATCCAAAGTTGGATCAATCTCGGCAATATCCCCACGTTTAGGATCTTCAATATGTTGGATCTTCTCTTTCCAATCATCGAAAATTGCTTCGATATCGATTTGCTCAGTACGATCCACAAAATCAGATTCCAAATCTTCTATGCGCCGGTTATATTCATAGAATTCAAATGGTAATTCATTAATAATACGGTCAATGGCTGGTTCGATGATCGTAGCGCTTAGCCGGGGAAAAATGATAGGCATATTTAAATCAAAACAGGAATACATTTCTTTCATTTGCCCGTAATACGCAATTTCGCCTGGTCCGGCCACATAACCCAAGGTAGGTAAAAATTTATCCTGCAAAACGGGACGCAGAAAAACGTTTGGTGAAAATTTTTGGGGATGGGCTTCAATTTCCTCTAACAATTGATCGGTTTGCCATTTGTGCCCGGTCTCGGTTTGCCAGCTGTCGCCATTTCGATTTATTTTCGTCCGCCCATTGCCTTCTTCCAAATAGAAAAGATTGGAATCATATAATGTTACTTGTTGATGAAAATCTTGTCCTATTTTTCGGCTTTGTTCCTCGAGTGCTTCACGAATCGTTTCGGCCTTCGTAATAGAATTTCTCAAGACTTGGCTGGTGAGATCTTTTATCGCTCTATCATTGCTTCCGGACAGAACTAATCCATGTTTTGAAAAAAGCTTGGACATAAAACGTCCAAAAGCATCAAGAAAAGTATGTCCCGGCTTAAAGCAGGAATCCAGAAGAGCCCAAAGACTGTCAGTAAAGTCAGTATTCAATAATGAACTTTTAAGATCATTTCGAAGATCCTCAACCTCCTCAGGCAGCTCTATCTCGGAGACAGCTGCCAGATGATTTGCTTTCACGGGCAAGCCGAACGTTTTAACTTCATCATTGTCCAGAATACTCAGGCTGCGTACTTCATCGTAGTCATGGTCCTCATCAGCCAGCCAAAATATCGGAATCACCGGGCGATCGAGTTGCTGCTCGTACTTCCGGGCCAGGTGAATAACACTTATTGTTTTAAAAATAGTGTATAGAGGTCCACCGTAAATTCCCAACTGTTGCCCCGTAACTATTACAAGAGCGTCTTCTTGCTTCAATCGCTCAATATTATCGAGAGTGGACTGATCAACATCAAACTGCTTATTAAAAGCAGTCAGGACATCAGCGGTATCCTCTCGATCTCCAGTGAAGTCAAAATCTTTTGCTTTCTGAGCTATTTCCTCTTGGTCAAAAGGATTTACAAGGTAAGAATTGTCCAGCTCCTGAAAATCACTAATATAAGTATTAAATAATTTTGAAAATGGAAGGTGCTCGAACGAATAATTTGAAAGTTGCAAAGGCCCTAGCTCTTTAGCTTTTGAATTTCATCCCGAAGACGAGCAGCTTTCTCATAATTTTCAGTATCAATAGCAGTTTGCAGCTCATTTTCAAGTTTTTCCAACTTACTCATCTCTTTGGTCTGTTCCTGTGTTTCCGATGTAGCTGCTATCTCATCACTATGTTCACCTTCTGAGATAATCCCAGCCTCTTCAAGAACCTCCCCGGCAACATAAATCGAAGCGTTAAAACGGACGGCAAGAGCTATAGCATCACTGGGACGAGCGTCCTGCTCCATATTTTGCCCATTATCTTCGTAAATAATCTTGGCAAAAAAAGTACCTTCACTCAGATCATTAATAAATACCTGTTTAACATTTGCTCCAAAATTTTCAATCATATTTTTCAGCAAATCATGAGTCATTGGCCGCGGAGGTTTGATATGCTCCAACTCCAATGCTATAGCCTGTGCTTCAAATGTTCCAATAATTATGGGCAAACGACGATTGCCTTCAATCTCATTCAATATTAATGCATAGGCTCCTCCACTGCTGGGACTTGTTGAGAGCCCTAATATGTCCATCTTGATTTTATCCAATGGTAAAAATTACTTTTTTAAATGGTTTGAATTCTAGATTCAAAGTTACTGATTTTTAGGTTACCCGTAAACTTTTAACCTTACTCCTAATAAACGTATTTTTCCATCCAAATGTTTATAAAATGAAGGTAAATTAAAAGCCAATATGATGGAAAATAAATATATCTCACCGAAAATTAATTCCATCTCCTGGGGAAAACTTATAACCGAAGATCAAATTAAATATAAAGATGCCAAGCTCTACCCCGGTGGTTCCCGCGAGTGGGATTGGAATGAAACCGGCACCCATCATGTGCCCGGCATACAGCCAGCCGATGTTGAAGAATTGCTGGAGCATGGAGCAGACATTGTTATCTTGTCAAAAGGATTTGATGAGCGGTTGCAGGTTTGCTCTGAAACTATTGACCTTTTGCAAAATAAAGGAATCGACTTCTACATATTGCAAACCGAAAAAGCGGTAGAAAAATATAATGAGCTAACCGAGAACCAGGCGGTTGGCGCTCTAATCCATTCTACCTGTTAACATCCATGAGATCTTCGATATTAGATAGATGAAACTTAGTACCACAAGCCAATACTATAATTTCTATTAAGATAAGCTTACACGCTTGAGTTTAAACTCATTTTAAATAAGAAAGCCTGTTAAAATTTATGTGTTTTCGTCACCATAAGTCATATATTCCTTGCCTTAATTTCATTGACATTACGAGCAATTGGTCCTAATTTCCGACTGATAAAAACAACGAATTTTGAACAATGTTTAGCAACTATTTACCGATTTTAATTTTGGGTGGTATTGCCCTCCTATTAGCAATACTGCTTATGGCTTTATCACGACTGCTAGGCCCCTTTCGTCCCAATAAAAATAAATTAAATCCTTACGAAAGCGGTATGGATCCTGTGGGCGAAGCCCGAGAACGTTATTCCATTAGTTTTTATCTGGTAGCCATCGCTTTTATTGTTTTTGATCTAGAAGTCGTATTTGTCTATCCTTGGGCTGTACGCTTTCTTGATCTTGAGGTTGGAACACTTGTTTCAATGATTGTCTTCATCTTAGAGCTGTTCGTAGGTTTGATTTATTTAATCAAAAAGGGCACGCTCGACTGGGATATGAAAGAAGGAATGTTTAATTAAATTTAATTAAGCCTATAACTGTTAAACTATGGGTATTGAAAATTCTCTTAGCGAAGGATATCTCACTACTAAAGTAGATACTTTAGTAAACTGGGCTCGATCCAATGCGGCTTGGCCTATGCCAATGGGGCTGGCTTGCTGCGCTATCGAAATGATGTCTTTTGCAGCTCCTAAATATGATTCTGCCCGATTCGGATCAGAGGTATTTCGTTTTTCGCCCCGCCAAAGCGATTTGATGATCGTAGCCGGTTGGGTCAATTATAAAATGTCGCATGCTATTCGTCGTATCTGGGATCAAATGCCAGACCCTAAATGGTGTATTGCCATGGGTGCCTGTGCTTCAACGGGTGGTATGCATCGCTGCTATGGCGTAGTACAGGGCTGCGACAATTTCTTACCGGTGGATGCTTATGTTTCGGGATGCCCTCCACGACCGGATGCACTTATACATGCCCTCATGAAAATTCAGGATAAAATTCGTACAGAACACTCTGTAAAGCTTGATACCTAATTATATGGAACTGGAATTGTCAGAAACGCTTCAACCCGTTATCGATGGCTTATCCGAAAACTATCCGGATAAAGTTATCGAAGTATATCAGTCGTCCGGAGATACGTTTGTTCGTATTGAAGTGGATGCTAATATTGAAATTTGCAAATATTTAAAAGAAGAGCACCATTTCATTTATTTAGCTGATATTTTGGGTGCTGACCGATTTACTTCTGAGGAACGGTTTGAAGTTATTTACAACTTGGTTTCTTTGCGGGATCGCCAACGGTTGTTTGTCAAAGTCTGGCTGGAAGAGGAAAACCCTGAAGTTGAGTCACTAACATCGTTATGGACGTCAGCGAACTGGTTAGAACGTCAGACTCATGATATGTTTGGCGTCAATTTTGTTAACCATCCCGACTTACGACGTATCTATATGCCAGAAGATTTCGAGTATTATCCTCTGCGTAAAGAATTTCCACTGTTGGGTATTCCCGGCTCTATTGAACTACCGAGCTCAACTCCCGACACCGAATAATCTAGATATATGGACACGAAAGATCTTAAAAATAAAGTAAATCCGAAATTTTTTAAGAAGCACCAAGAATCGCTTTACCAAGCGCTGGAGGACAAACATACGACTGTTGAAGTTTTGGATAGTGAGGATCCGCTAAATACAAAGATGGTCCTCAATATGGGTCCCCAGCATCCGGCCACACACGGAGTATTGCGTTTGGTTCTACAGCTCAATGGCGAACTTATTGAAAAGGCCAAACTTGATATTGGCTACCTGCATCGTGGTGTTGAGAAAATTGCTGAAAATAAGACGTACCAGGAATTCATGCCCTACACCGACCGCATGGATTACCTGTCTCCTTATAGTAATAATGTGGCATTTTGCACGGCTGTCGAAAAAATAGCTAACGTTGAAGTTCCTGAACGTGCTCACTATATCCGGATGATTGGCTGCGAATTGGCGCGTATCTCCTCGCACTTGTTATGGCTGGGTACAATGGTTCAGGACGCAGGAGCTGTTTCTTTTTTCTTGTGGACCTTCCGTGAAAGAGAAAAAATTTATGACATTTTTGACAACATTGGTGGCCATCGTTTTACGATTTCGCACTCTCGTATCGGAGGGGTTGCAAACGATCTTACCAGTGATGCCATAGCGATGATAAAAGATTTTGTCGATAATTTTCCTAAAGAATTGGAAGATTATCATAACCTACTAGACAGGAATCGCATATTTTTTGATAGGAATGAGGGAGTTGGAGTATTAAAAACGGAAGATGCGCTGGATTACGGGGCCACAGGTCCTACGCTTCGCGGTGCCGGGTATGCTTACGATATTCGCGACTTTGCTCCTTACTGCCGTTATGACGAAGTGGAATTTGAGATTCCCACCCGATTAGAAGGCGATAACCTGGCACGATATTATGTAAGGATGGAAGAAATGCAGGAAAGTATTCGCATTCTTCGCCAATGCCTGGATAAACTGCCCAAAGGCCCGGTTCGTGCTGATAATGCAAAACAGGCATATCCTTCCAAGGACGAGGTCTATTATTCTATGGAAGGAATGATTCACGATTTTATGATGACGGATACAGGTATCTGTCCGCCTGAGGGAAGCGAATCATATCATGCTATTGAAGCCCCGAAAGGAGAGCTGGGATTTTTTATTCAAAGTAATGGAACAGGTCACCCATGGCGGCTGGGAATAAGATCTCCCTCCTTTGCTAATCTCCAGGTTCTGGAGAATATTTTGGATGGAGAAATGGTCGCAGATACTGTAATTATGATTGGTGGAGTCGATCCCGTTATGGGAGACTCCGACAAATAATAAAATAGTAGTGTGTCGTGAGTCTTTTGTAGATTCTCATGGCTCATAACTCATGAACTTAAGGATTAAAAATTGATGGCTGAATTGTCATTTACAGAAGAAGAATTAGAAGAAATTGAAAAGATAAAGGCCAAGTTCCCTACTGCAAAAGCAGCTACTCTCCAAGTTTTATGGGTAGCTCAGCGAAAGTTTGGCCATGTTAAACCTGAAGTGCAACAGCTCGTGGCCGAAACTCTTGATGTACCCGGTGCGCACGTTCACGGTGTTGCCAGTTTTTATACGCAGTATTATAAGGAAGAAAAAGGCAAGTTCGTCTTGGATGTTTGTACTTGTTTAAGTTGCCAGCTTTGCGGCGGATATGATATTCTACATCACTTGGAAGACAAACTGGGTATTAAAGCCGGGGAAACCACTGATGACGGTATGTTTAGCATTCAGGAAGTTGAGTGCCTGGGAGCTTGTGGATACGCTCCGATGCTGCAAATAACTAATGGGGTGTACGTAAATAACCTGACCAAAGAAAAAGTTGACGATCTGATAGAAAATCTCAAAAATGGCAAGGTTCCTGAGTTTGAATCAATGCCGATGCCAGAACTAGAAAAACGAAATCAAGCTGCCTCGAAATAATGGCTCAAGACTGGAAATCATTCGAACCTTTACTAATTCCTGACATCCCCAATCTTGAAAAGATTGAGGTTTATGAGGAGAACGGTGGATATGAAGCATTAAAAAAAGTTTTAAACGACCAGGAAGAATGGTCTCGTGAGAATGTCATTAACGAAGTTAAACAGGCAAACATCAGAGGCCGTGGCGGGGCTGGCTTTAATGCCGGACTCAAATGGAGTTTTATGCCCGAACCTGATGGCGGTCCGCGTTATCTGGCTTGTAATGGGGATGAATCTGAACCCGGTACGTTTAAAGATCGAAAGATCTTCGAATATAATCCCCATCTTTTTATCGAAGGCGCTTTGATTGCCGCTTACGCAATGGCTGTAGATACCATATATGTTTATATTCGCGGCGAGTATATTTCCTGGGTTGAAATGTTACGAAAGGCTGTTGACGAAGCCTACGACCGTGGTTATCTCGGAGACGATATCCTTGGCAAAGGTATCGATATCGATTTGAACATTACTTATGGGGCCGGGGCATATATCTGCGGTGAAGAAACAGCTATGCTCGAGTCGCTTGAAGGTAAACGCGGTTATCCACGAACCAAGCCTCCCTTCCCTGCCCAAAAGGGCCTTTGGAACCGACCAACGACTATTAATAATATTGAAACACTCTCTAATGTACCTTTGGTCATCAATAATGGAGCTGATTGGTATAGCAATATTGGAGCAGAAGAACACCCCGGACCTGTACTTTACGGTATTTCAGGTCATGTGAACAGACCTGGCGTATATGAATATCCTACCGGCGTACCTGTTATGGACTTGATTAACGAAGTTGCCGGAGGCATTCGTGGTGGGAAAAAATTAAAAGCAATCATTCCCGGAGGTTCTTCTACCCCGGTCTTGAGAGCCGATCAGTTAGAAGGTGTCAGCATGAATGCTGATTCTCTTCGAGATGCAGGTTCTATGATGGGTACAGCCGGTATGGTGGTTATGGATGAAGATACCGATATGGTTGACGTTCTTTGGCGTATTGCCCATTTCTACCATCACGAGTCTTGTGGGCAATGTACCCCCTGTCGGGAAGGAACAGGATGGCTCGAAAAGGTTTTAATCAAAATTAAAAATAATGAAGGTGAAATAAAGGATCTGGATCTGTTGCTGGATCTTACGACCCAGATGGAAGGGCGAACTATTTGTGCTTTGGCTGACGCTGCTGCATGGCCTGTTCGCCACACGATTAATCGTTTCAGAGACGAATTTGAAGCACGTTGTAAAAAATCGGTTCACGCAGTTGCGTGAAAATTTTAAAATTCGAACGACCAAAATCTGAAACAATCTGAATTCATCTGTTTCGAATTTATAACATTCGGATTTCGGATTTAAATTAAGTTTTAAAAATATGTCTGAAGTATTTATTGACGGAAAACGTTACGAATTTGAAGGGGAACATTACCTGCTCCAGTTTATCCTGGATCAAGGACTGGAAGTGCCTTTTTTCTGTTACCACCCTTCAATGTCTATCCCAGCAAACTGCCGACAGTGCCTTGTCAAAGTTGGAACTCCGGTAAAAGACAAAGAAACTGGAGAATACGAGCTGGATGAAAATGGAGAACGAAAGATCCGTTGGTTCCCAAAATTCCAAACTTCCTGCGGTACAAAAATCAGTGATGGTATGGTGGTTCTAACACAGGAAAGCTCTGATGAAGTAGCCCGGGCACAAAAGGATAATCTCGAATTTATTCTGATTAACCACCCTCTTGACTGCCCGATATGCGATCAGGCAGGCGAATGTCCGTTACAGATTCAAACCTATAAATATGGTCCTGAAGGCAGCCGTTTCGAAGTTCAAAAAGTACACAAACCTAAACGAGTACAATTAGGTCCCCGGGTAACGCTGGATGCCGAACGATGCATCAATTGCACCCGTTGTGTACGCTTTACTCAAGAAATTAGTGAAACAGATCAGCTTACCATTGTTTCTCGTGGTGACAAAAATTACCCGATGACGGCTCCCAATGAAGAGTTTGATGATCCCTATTCTTTAAATACGGTTGATATCTGTCCGGTTGGCGCACTTACTGCTACTGATTTTCGGTTCAAAGCCCGTGTTTGGGAAATGGATCAAACCCCCAGCATTGATATTACAAACGGTAAAGGCTGCAATATTGATCTGTGGACACGGGACAACGAAGTGCTACGTATCACCCCGCGTCATAACGAGGATGTAAATGATTACTGGATGCCAGATGCAGGACGCGAGGCTTATCACCTATTTAATGATAACCGGGTTTCAAAACCTTCCATAAAACTAGATGGTGATAATCAGGCTCAAACATCCTGGAATAATGCTATCGAGACCTTTGCGGAAGTTTTGGAAGAAAACGATCCTCAAGACTTCGTTGTCGTTGGAACTCCCCATGCTTCAGTTGAAGAGAACTTTGCACTAAACAAATTCTTCAACCTGTTAGGCGCTTCCAATGCCATGTTTACACCCCATATCATTCCAGGGAACGGTGATGGATTCCTCATCACAGATGATCAGGCCCCAAATACCACTGGATGCCGGCTTATTGACATTGATGAAGTACCTAAGGACGGTCTTCAATCGGAAATTCAAAATGCCAAAGTTGTTATCATTTTGACTGATGATTTAGTCGGAAGAGATGCTCTCTCAGCTGAGGATTTTAAAGAGCCTTTTACAATCTCTCTTGCTACTAATCACACCGACACAACCAAAAATTCAGACTTGGTTATACCTATCACATGTGTTGCAGAACATGCTGCAAGCTATGTAAATGTGGATGGACGTATTCAACGCTCCTTACCAGCCAAGGAAACAAAATACACGAACAGACGACTCAATCTGGAAATGTCTGAGAGCCGTTTGGATCGGTTTGGTACCAATTTTGATAACTGGGTTAGCGAAGAAAATAAAGTTGACTGTTTGCCACTTTGGGATTTCTTAAATCGTCTGGGCGATCGTCTGGGACTGGATTATCACTACAATCACTCGCGAGATATCTTTGAAGAAGTAAGTGACAGGTTCGAGACATTAAATGGAGTCTCTTATGAGCGGATGGACGAAGAACAAGGTGTTCAATTATCACTCGGTCAGCAAGAAAAAGTCAAACAAGATTAATTGATCAATCACAAAAAGTTTAACTTTCCACTTTTCGGGAATAATTATTAAATAAAATATTCAATGGAGCCCGTAACAACCACATCATACATTGTTCTAGGAGTCGCGTTATTTATGTTGCTCAACTCAGCAGCTATTGCTGTATATGCTGAGCGGCGGATAGCTGGTTTTATTCAAAGTCGCCTTGGCCCCAACCGAGTTGGGCCTTTTGGCCTTTTGCAGCCCATTGCCGATGTGGTTAAGTTATTATTAAAAGAAGATGTAACTCCTATCCAAGGCTACAAAACCATTCACGCTATCGCTCCGATGATCCCAGTCATCACCGCTCTTATGACTGTAGCTGTGATCCCTTTTGGTGATGGCTTGTATGCTACGGATATCAATGCCGGTGTTCTTTATCTGCTGGCTGTTAATTCACTGGGAGTTTATGGCGTTACCCTAGGTGGATGGTCTTCAAACAGTAAATATTCCCTACTCGGAGGTTTACGAGCGGCCGCCCAAATGATTAGCTACGAATTGCCTATGGGCATGGCTGTTGCCTCCTGTGTTTTATTTGCAGGATCACTTAGCATGATCGATATCGTGCATTCCCAGCAATACTGGTGGAATGTCTTTCGCAATCCCATCGCAGCCGTCATTTTTATCGTAGCGGCTTTTGCAGAAGCCAACCGCACGCCATTTGATCTGGTTGAAGCTGAACAGGAACTTGTAGGAGGATTTCATACCGAATACAGTGGTATGAAATTCGGGATGTTCTTCCTTGCTGAATATATGCACGTGATGATCGGCAGTATGTTAATTACTACCTTTTTCTTTGGCGGTTATTACCTGCCCTTTGCCGGCTACTGGATGCCTGAAATGAGTGCTACCCTCAAGGCCATAATTGATATCCTAGTCTTTGTAATTAAAACCGGATTCTTTGCCTTCTTATATATTTGGGTTCGATGGACGATTCCAAGATTCAAATACAACCAAGTAATGAAGTTAGGTTGGAAACGACTGTTGCCGATAAGCATCATTAACTTCCTGGTTTTAGCTATACTGATCTATGGCTGGTATAACTTTTTGTAAGAATAAGATTTATTGATTATTTAAAAGGGATAAATCGAGCTCGGTTTATCCCTTTTTTATTGAATCTGTACAAAATAAATTTAAATGAATTCTCAGGTATTTATATATAATATTTTTACTAGATAACTACATAGGATAAGAGTATTATATAACTGCTTTTTCTTTTTCAGACTGGTAATAAACTTTATACCAGTCAACAAATTTTCTAATGCCTTCTTCAATACTTACTTGAGGTTTAAACTCTATGTAATTATAAAGGTCATCCACAGCCGCCCAAGTTTTAGGAACATCACCAGGCTGCAATGGTAGCATATTTTTCTTCGCTTTAATGCCTAGTTGTTTCTCAAGTTCATTTATAAAATGCATCAATTCAACAGGATGGCTATTACCAATATTGAATAATTGATATGGGGCAAAACTAGTAGCCGGGTCCGGATTTTTACCGGTCCAATTTGCATCAGCTGAAGGTGGTTTAGGAATCAAACGAACAATCCCCTCAACAATATCGTCAATGTAGGTAAAATCGCGTCCCATATTGCCATAATTAAATACCTTTATCGGTTCTCCTTTTAAGATTGATTCAGTAAAGAGAAACAGAGCCATATCCGGTCGTCCCCACGGCCCATAAACAGTAAAAAAGCGCAATCCTGTTGTTGGAATATCAAAAAGATTGGAATAAGTATGTGCCATTAATTCGTTGGCCTTTTTGCTGGCTGCATATAGGCTCATCGGATGATCAACACTATCTTTAGTCGAAAAAGGCATATTGGTATTGGCCCCATATACCGAGCTGGAAGAGGCATAGATCAAGTGTTTGATTGAATTATGCCTTGCTCCTTCTAATAAATTGAGAAAACCTGTGATGTTACTGTTGATATAACAATAAGGGTTTTTTAAGCTATAACGCACTCCTGCCTGTGCCGCCAAATTTATAACAACGTCAAAGCTCTCATTTTTGAATAAACTATCGATGGTGGTCTTGTTTTCCAGGTTCGTCTTTACAAAGCTCAAATTTTCATACGTATTGCTTTGTATCACATTGTCTTTGACAATATTCGCCTCTGATATTCCTAACTCACCTAAACGAGCATATTTCAATCTGGTCGAATAGTAATCATTGATATTATCCAAGCCCATTACATGATGTTGCTCATTTACTAAACGCCTCAATAGATGAAATCCGATAAACCCTGCTACTCCCGTGACTAGAATCTTCATATTTAGAAATTTTTACAACTATTGTTTTAGAAGCCTTATTATTTTGTAGCTCTCTCTATAAAGACTTCTCATCTTAAATATTTTTAGAATTCTTTTAGTGATAATCGATTTTTATACCATCACAAAAAGAGTAATTCAAAAAATATGCCAGACACTTATTAGGGAATTGAATAAGCTCTTAAGGACTGCATTGTTTAAATATTCTCCTCCTTCTAATTATTGTTTAATACAAGTGAGTAATTTTTACTCCTCACTGAGTAATTATATGAGGCGTGGGAACAAAATATTTAGTTTAACTTTCAAATAATTAAGTATTTAAAAGTTAAATATTTGAAAGCGTAATATTACATAATTCACAAATAGTTTGCAGAACTTTAACAAAAATGGATGCTTATACTTTTGTATACCAAACTTTATTATAAATATAGAATCAAAAGTAGTAAAGTATCTAACATCAATATTTGTTAATAAAAAATCTTGGTATTTATAATCCGTCACTAAAATATTCAACTATCAAGATGAAAGTATTTCTAATGTCCACTGAGATTTTCAATTAAAAACACAGAAGTTGTCAAAACTCCAATTACTGGAGCCACCACTTTTACATAATCTGTAAAGGATGGTTTCCTTCTTACCTGCAAAGTAACGACATCATTATTCTGAAGTTCAAAATCAAACATTTCCAGTGGTTCAGGATCGTGGTATCTATATCTGAAAAAAGCCATTTTTACTAATTTTTTATCTCTGTCATATCGCGAAACCTTTACTTCTATCTGTGTTTTAGACCAATCAATATTAGATTGCCCCCCACGCAATTGTGAAAATCCAAAACTATATGATATTAAATCTGTCAGTTTAGTTCGCTCGGGCACAAGGTAGCGCCCCGCACTACCAACATCTCCCCATACATTTACAGAATCAACCAATTCCCCTACTTCTGCCACACGAATATATCGATCGCTAAGACCTTCTGATATTTGGGCATGTAATACCGCAGGAAAAAACACGCAAATTACTGATGCAATGAGGTAGTATTTGAAATTTCTATTCATCTTATTCATAGTTTTGAAAGGAACAATTGTACATAATTATTTAAATATGACGTCGCTCCTAAATTATTACAGATAATGAGTTTTTAATGATATAAAAGCCTTTATTTGACATAATCATCATAGTTATCATAAAGAGCTTGGTAATAACCGGAACCGTAGTAATGACTTAATTGCTTTTTATGATCAAAATCATTTAATACGACCCCTGTTACATTTGCCTGAATTCTTCCTAATTCCTCAATCGTTCTAAGCAATAATCCTCTATTTGTCTTTCTGTATCTAGCAACTACCAGTGTTGATTCTGCATATTTTAAAACTGCCATCGAATCACTGATTATGCCAAATGGAGGAGTATCCACAATGATAAGATCAAAGACATTTTCCATTTTCTTTATAAACTGTTTAAAAGCACCATCATTAGCGATAAACTCAGGCCTTTGAATCCTTTCACCCGCGGTTACTACTTTAAGAGTTTTTATTTCTGTATTCTGAATTATTTGCTTAAGTGAGGCCCTATTATCCAGATAATCAGCCAAACCAGATTTATTTTTCAAACCAAAATAGCTTTGTATCTTTGGTCGGCGGAAATCGGCTCCAATTATCAGGGTTTTGTATCCTTCTTCGGCAAATGCCACACCCAAATTAGCAGCAATCGTCGATTTACCGTCTCCCTTTTCAGGACTGGTTATAGTAATCGTCTGGGGAGGAGTATCCCCATGCTGATAGATGATGTTATTTTTCAGTCTTCTTATTGACTCTGCCATAGTTGAAGAATGGTTATATAGCAATACCATTTCTTCTGGAATTGTGCCATTACCAACACTAAACTTCTTCTTTTCTTTTTTAGAAACCTTTTGGTACGAGGGTATAATTGATAGAGATAGGGTGGGCACATACATGGTACCTAACTGGTCTGCATCTTTTATGCTGTTATCCATAAACTCTATTACAGCGATAAAACCTACAGAAAGCACGCCTCCCAGCATGAGTCCCAACAATAGAATTATCTTTCTGTTTGGACTAACTGGATAACTTGGAACATTGCCTCGGTCAATGATGCGACCATTTCCAAACTGGGATTGCTTAAGAACCGACATATCCGCATACTGTTTCGAGACATTGATATAAAGTTCTTCATTTATTCTGACGTCTCGTTGTAGTTTTGCAAGCTGCATCATGCCTTGAGGCAGTGAGTTAAATTCTGTATTTAATTTTGATTTTTGTTTTTGAAGAACATCTCGCCTAGACCTTTTCAAACTTTGTTGTATACGTAACTCAATTAATTTATTTTGAATATCTGTTACTAAATTAGCTCTCTTATTCCCATCTATACCCATAAATTCATTATCATTTGTAAATAATTTATTGGATAGCCTTTTTATTTCTTCCTTCTGACGATTTATTTGTTTATCTAAATACTGCAAGCGAGGTGGTAATGGATCTCTATCTAAAACGCCGGGATTTTTGGAAATAATTAGCATCTTCTCATTTTCGTAACCAGCTAATTCTTCTTGGGAACTTTTTATCCTAGGACCGATCGCTTCAGCAAATTGTTCTGATAGTCCTGGTTTAATTTTTTCGAGTTGATCTTCGTAATTTGATATTGACTTTCCTATTGATTGTAGATCTAAATTCACCTTCTGCAACTCTGTTTCTACGTTTTCCCTTTGGTGAACTAACCCAGTAGCTTGTTGATCTACCTTGACAATGCCTGTCGTATTTCGATATCTCCGCAACCTTTCTTCCGATGCTTCCAATTTATTTTTTAATTTCTCTCTCTGTCTTTCTAAAAATCTTGCGGTAGAATCCGCGGCTAGTCTGTTTTGCTTGGTAGAAGTTTCTACATACATTTGCATTGCTTCATTAACGATTTTAGCAGCTTCGACGGGCGATGAACTTTGAAAATGGACCTCAACTATTTCTGATTTTTCATCGGGTTGCCTAACTTGGAGGTTACTCCTGATTCTAGAAGTTACATTTTCTTCACTAGCCCGATATATTTTACCTTCTTCATCCTCTGACCATAATATTGGAAACTCATTAATGGTTCCTGGATCTTCCTTGATAATTTTTTGGGCTATTAAAGTTGAAAATCTTCGAGACTGAAGAATTTGAAGTTCATTTTCAAGCGAAGAACTTGTGCCAAAACCCGTTGCCTGGGAAACTATTTGCGACAGATCTTTACTTCTAGACATATCAGGAGTTATTAGAAGAGTCCCCTGACTATCATATACGGGAGTAATATAGTCGGTATAAAACCAAGCACTAGTTGCCCCGGCTATTAAAAACAGCAAAACGAACCATTTATACCTCAAAAAGAGAGAGATAATCCGTTTGGGATCGAGTCCGTTATCTTCATTCGTATAAGCATAATTAGGTATATATTTATACCCGTCTTGTGCCTTTTGGATGCTATTATTGTTATCACGTTTTTGAATTGATTCTGACATTGTAGGAATCGTTTAATCTTGGGTTACGAGTCTTGATGATTATTTAATTTTTATACGGTTAACTATTTATTACTTATTATGCCGATATATCAGTAATTATTTACCCTTTTCTCAACATTTCCGATATGTTCTATTTTCTTCTTCTTGTATGTGTAAGTTGGCACAAGTGTCTTTAAAAGACCCTTAGCAGTATCTAATCTTTCATTTTTTATCAGTGAAAATAACTGGGTGATCTTCTCTTCCAGTTCTCTTATTGTAAATTGACTACTGTTTACGGCTTTATATATTTCTCGATGTTCTGTTTCCAGTACGCCTTCTTCGGCATTTAAAAGTTCTTCATATAATTTTTCACCGGGTCTTATCCCTGTTATTTCAATCGAAATATCTTTCTCCGGCATTAGTCCGTGTAATCGAATCAGATCTTTGGCCATATCCATAATTTTGACAGGCTCTCCCATATCAAGGACAAAAACCTCCCCCCCTTTACCCATTGAACCAGCCTGCATCACTAATAGAACTGCTTCCGGTATTGTCATAAAGTATCTCTTCATATCTGGATCTGTGACTGTAACAGGACCACCATTTTCTATTTGATCAATAAATAATGGCACCACGGATCCTCTTGAGCCCAATACGTTGCCAAAACGAACAGAAATGAATTTGGTCAAATAAACATCGTTATATGCCATACAAATCGTTTCTGCCACTCGCTTAGTCGCCCCCATCACATTTGTTGGATTTACAGCCTTATCGGTAGAAACCATCACGAATTTATCTACCCCGTGCTTACAAGCAAGTAATCCCATTGTTTGGGTCCCTCCAATATTTACTTTAATAGCTTCTTCGGGGAAAATTTCCATCATGGGTACATGCTTATACGCAGCTGCATGAAATATAATATTGGGTTTATAACGACTGAGTATCTGATTAATCTTTTGCTCATCCGTAATACTTGCAACACAGGGAATCACTTTAGTTTGTGAACCTTTGAATTCATTCTCTATGTAGAATAATTCAGTCTCGTCTATATCTAAAGCAATCAGTTTACTTGGGCTCAAGCTCGTACATTGGCGGACAATCTCACTTCCGATTGATCCGCCTGCTCCTGTAATAAGCACTGTTTGGGCGTAAATACTCGATTTAATTGAACCTAAATCTATATTGACCGGCTCTCTGCCGAGAATATCTTCAATACTAATATCCCTTGTATGTTTTATTCCTACGGGATCATCCGTTAAAGAATGAAAGGAAGGTAGCACTTTGATATCTAAACCCGATCGAATTGCTTTAATATTTTCAATTAACTCCTTTAACTCCCTTTTGGGAAACTCTGGAAATGCTACAATCAATAATTCCACTGGGCTAGTACGTATATAGGAGATCATTTCATCCTTACCACCTAAAACCCGAATACCGTGAAGTAGCAAACCTGACGAAACCCGATCATCAAAAATACCTTTTACCGATAAATTCCAATGATTATTCGTCAATATATCACGGAGGATCTGCTCGCCTTCATTTTCGGCACCAAAAATTATGGTGTGCTTATTTTTTTTTTGAGGGGATTTATATAACCCTTGATATAATCTCTTACTTATCCGAAAACCACTTATAATTAATACAGCATTGATTAATAAGAGTGCTGTAAAAGCACCTTCATAATTATTCATCGCAAGAAATAGATTAGCTATTCCTAAAGAAGCTCCCCCACCAACGGTTATCCCCAAGATAATTCTGACTAAATCGCTCAAGCTAGTATATCGCCAGGTGACGATATACATCTTAAAAGCTACTAATCCTAATAACACCGAAAGCGTAATAATTACAGTATGTTCGAATGGAAATTTTTTGACAGAACCAGCAAATGGAAAAAGAATGACATAAGCTATAACGGCGGAGATGCACAAAGACATAGTATCCCCAATTAAAAAGAATAATCCCCTTGTAAATTTGTTCTTATACTTAAATATATCTTTGTGAAATTTAGTTTCCATCTGATATCTCTAATTTTCTCGATGAAGTATTCACCCTTTTGAATTACAACAGTTGTGCCAACTAGCGTCTTTTTATTTAAACTATTTTTTATTCTTGCAAGAAAACGGTTTTTAAACCACAAACGACCATTTTTAAATACTTTTTTTGAGGACCACCTGAATTCACGAAATAAAAGAAGAAATACAGCTATAAAATGTGTTATTTTTTTGACTGTCCGAGTAAAATTTACTCGTTCAAAAAGCATTAGTCCTGTACCACCGGAAATTTATCCTCTTTGATATTCAGCACTTTTTTTATCACTGATACAACCCGCAGTCTTTCTTTATTACTTAGATTGCTCCCAGAAGGTAAGCAGAGGCCATATTTAAATAATTGATCTGAAACATCTCTTCCATAATAAGGATACTTTCTATAAAGAGGTTGCAGATGCATGGGCTTCCAAAATGGCCGTGATTCAATATTTTTTTCTTCAAGTGCTAAACGGATATCCTCTCTTGTAATCCCACCGGTTTCTTCAGGATTGACTAACACTGTTGTAAGCCAACGATTGCTAAAATAGCCATCTGGTTCTTTCAAAAAATAAATACCATTGGATGAATTGTGAGTCTTGCGTCTTGCGTTTTGGATTGGGGTATCTTCGAGCCATCTCCCATTCAAATGCTTGAAATAGAAATCGTAATTAGCCCGTCTTGCTGAGACATGCTCATCCAACACTTTCATTTGTCCTCGGCCTATACCCGCTACTATATTACTCATTCTATAATTGTAACCCAGTTTAGAATGCTGATAATGAGGTGCGTTATCTCGAGCCTGGGTAGCCAGAAATCGTGCTTTTTTAATAAAATCCTTTTTATTACTCAAGAGCGCCCCCCCTCCAGAGGTTGTGATAATCTTATTCCCGTTAAACGAGTAAACTGATAAGACTCCGAATGTACCACAATTACGTCCATTAACTGATGAACCCAATGCTTCGGCCGAATCTTCGATTACAGGAATATTATATTTCGAACCGATTTTAAGAATCTGTTCTACCTTTGCGGGCATCCCATAAAGATCGACAAAAATAATGGCTTTAGGCTTTTCCCCGTTGTTTCCCACGCCTTCCATCCGCTCCACAATGGCTTTTTCCAATAGTTCCGGATCCATATTCCAGGTCTCAGATTCCGAATCAATAAAGATTGGAATAGCTCCCAGATATTTAATTGGATTTGCCGTGGCTGCAAAAGTCAACGATTGGCATATTACTTCATCGCCTGGCCCTACTCCACACAGAATCAATGCTAAATGAATAGCTGCTGTACCTGAAGTTACAACCGCTACATGCTGTCTTTTTGCATAATTCTGTAGATCTTCTTCTAATCTATCTACGTTATTCCCCAAAGGGGCAATCCAGTTCTTGGCAAATGCCTCATTGATATATTTTATTTCATGGCCACTCATATGAGGTGGAGAAAGATATATTCTAGGCTCATTTTGATCCATAAATGTTGATCATTTTATAATTTACTAGGCATAAAAAGCTGTATCCTCGAGCTTTGCAAAACCCGGTGTCACCCTGAATTTAGTTCAGGGTCTTTTGCTAAAAGCCCGTTAATAGCTTTTAAAGGACTAAAGCAGTAGATGCTGAAACAAGTTCAGCATGACACGGATGGGTTTTGCAAAGCCCTCTTATAATTACTACTACTTTCTGTACAAGAGTTATGCCATTCCAAAATGATCAGAGATGCATTTCAATTTAC
>Ga0102959_1000024_pt1 | contig 45532 bp, 41 predicted proteins | sample SalPonF2_B_D2_MG_FD_84520 | JGI IMG/M metagenome (GOLD analysis project Ga0102959, IMG submission 84520) | Salt pond soil microbial communities from South San Francisco under conditions of wetland restoration - Salt Pond MetaG SF2_B_D2_MG ...
GCCGACGACGTCCGCCGCCCGGCGGTTGACGAACGCGAACTCCCCGCCCCGGCAGATGGCCATCGGGTCGCGGCTCCCCTCGACGACGGTCCGGTAGCGCTCCTCGCGGTCCTCCAGTGCAACGCGGCTCTCCAGGCTCTCGACGGTCTTTGCGGCGTGGGAGACCAGCAGTTCGGCGAGCTCCCGGTCGCTCCCGTCGAAGGTCTCCATCCGGCTCGAGGTGGCCTGGAACACCCCCCGGTCGCCGAAGGGGACGCTGACGACCGACGAGTAGCTCTCGTCGGCCGGCTCCGCGTCGTCGTCGGCCGCGAGGTCGTTGACCAGGTAGCTCTCGCCGGTCTGGTAGGTCTTCCCGGCCAGCCCGTGGTCCGTGTCGATGGCGTCGTAGTGGCCGTCGCTGGGCATGTGCCCGGAGACGGCCTTCGTGACGAGTTTCTCGCCCTCGCGGATGGAGACGGTGCAGATGTCGAAGTCGAGGACCCGTTCGGCCGTCTCGACGACCACGTCGTAGACGTCCTGGGGCGTCTCGCAGTCCTCCATCGCCGTCGCGACCTCGTGGAGCCGCTTTATCTTGTGGCGCTCCTCCCGGAGCCGGGCTTTCACGTGCTCGCGTGTGCTCACGTCGCGGACGACGTTGATGGTCCCCCGGAACTCCTCGTCGTACGGAAGCAACGAGACGCTCACCTCGGCGGGGAACGTCTCGCCCCGGCTGTCCTCGAACTCGGCATCGAATACCTCGACCGACGGGCCGTACTCGGAGAGCAGGCTCCGTACCTTCTCCGTCGAGCGGTCGACCGCCGCCTCGTCGACGAACGACGAGATGTGCTGGTCCACCATCTCCTCCCGGGTGTAGCCGGTCAGCAGGGTGAGCACGTCGTTGACGGCGACGACGATCCCCTCCTCGTCGAGCATGTACGCCCCGTCGTTCATCGTCTCGACGAGCCGCTCGTACTGGCTCACCTCGTCCACGCGGCTCTCCAGCTCGCCGCGGATGGCCTCGGTGAGCTCCGCGTGCTGGGCCGCCTGTGCCCGGGCGCGGGTGCGGTCCACCGCGTTCTCGATCCGCTTGGCGAGCATCTCGTACTGCTCGCTGCCGCCCTGCTTCTGGACGTAGTCGGTGACGCCCGCGCTGATCGCGTCGCTCGCGATATCCTCGCTGCCGTGGCCAGTATAGAGGATGAAGGGGAGGTCCGGATACGCCTCCCGCACCTGGGAGAGCAGCTCCAGCCCGTTCATGCTGGTCATGTCGTAGTCGCTGACGACGCAGTCGACGTCGGCGTCGGCCACCCGGTCGAGTGCCGCCTCGCCGCTGTGCTCGGTGAGCACCTCGAAGCCGCTCCGCGTGCTCTCCAGCATGCTCGCCACCACGTCGGCGAGCTCCGGGTCGTCGTCCACGTGCAGGACGGTTATCCGGTCGTCCATCGTCTCGACGGCCCCATCACACCGGGTCTTCTTAAACCTTTGAATCGTCTGCCGGGCGTCGGTTGCGGGTCGGTTTCCCCATCGCGTCCACCGGTTTCGGACGATATGGACGCCGCAGGGACGCGGCTTACAGCGTGTCGACCGCCTCGAGGAAGCCGGCCGCGTAGCTCCCGTCGGTCACCACGTCGGCGGCGTCCTTCGCCGTGTCGTCGGCGTTCGCCACGGCGAACGACCGGCCGGCGACCGCGAACGTCGAGGCGTCGTTCGCCGAGTCGCCGACGGCGACGAACGAGGCCGGGTCGAGGTCGAGGGTCGCCGCCGCCCATTCGAGCGCCCGCCCCTTGCTCATGGCCGGCGATTTGACGTGGTAGGCGAAGCCGGTGTCCACGACCTCCAGTCCGTGGGCCGCCGCGGCGGCTTCGAGCGGCGCGAGCGGGCGGTCCCGGTTGACCGCGATCTCGGTCTCCCGCCAGCGGTTCACCAGGTCCACCTCCCCCCAGCCGAGGTCGTGGCCCGCCTCCCGGTAGGCGGTGACGACCGCGTCCGCGGCGTCGCGGTCGCCGAGGTAGCGCATCTCGTCGTCCACGAACGCGACGCCGCCGTTCTCCGCGATGACCCGCTCCGGGACGCCGACGAAGTCACAGAGACCGATGGGGTAGGGCAGGGCCTTGCCGGTCGCGACGACGACCGGCGCGTCCCAGGTGCGCAGTACCTCGAACACCCGGCCGTCGATGGACCGGTCGGCCCGGCTGAGCGTCCCGTCGATGTCCACGACGAGCGGGGGAACCATACCCCCGTCTCGGGCGCGACGCTATAAAAAACGGCCGTCATCTCCCGGGCGGAAGCGCCACGGCCCGGTGGCGGTCGCTCGCACCGCCCGGACGGCGGGGCGCGAGACCCGGCGGAGCGGTCGTAAGCGGTTGTACGTTCTGTACGTCTTTGTAATTCTATGTAAGCCACCGCAATCTGGTGGTTTTGCAGGCCACAACCGGCGTGTCGCCGGGGATCCGGGGCCGAACTGACCGCCGAGAGAGCCGGCCGCAAGGAGCGTGCACCCACACCCGTCAGGTGGTCCGAACCGCCCGGACGCACCCGGCTCAGGCGGGGCGGACCTCGCCGACCTCGACCTCGTCGCCCACCTGCAGCCGTGGACCCCACTCCGCAGGCTGAACCCGCGTGTTGACCATCAGCCGGTAGTAGTGGTCGAAGCGCTCGACGGCCGCCCAGTCGGGCAGGGACTCGCACCGCCTCGCCACGAACCGCTCGCGGAACCCGGGGGTAGCCTCCCCCGTCTCCGGGTCGCGGGTCGGGACGACGCAGCGCTGGCAGGGCTTGACGCCCTCGATCGTCGCGTCGCCCACGCTGAACGCGACCACCTCGCCGGGGCCGGCGAAGAGGCGGTCCTCCCAGAACGGCGGGACCCCACCGACCTCCAGGTTGGCCCGGAACCGCCGCCGGACGCCCGCGGCGTCTATGTCGGGGAACCACGACGCCACCGTCTCTACGGTCGCGGTGCTGATGACCGTCGGGCCGTGGGCGTCCTCGTCGTCCGGGTAGCCGCCCGCGTCGTCGCGGTGGACCGTCACGGGGTAGCCGAAGAACGTGGAGAGCCACGCCTCCAGTTCCCCGCGCTCGGCGCGCAGGTCGAAGGCGGTCCAGCCGCCGGTGCCCTGCTCGCGCAGACGGAGCGTCTCCGTCTCGGGGTCGAACGCCGACCGCAGGCGGTGGACCACCGGCTCCCGCTTGCCGTTGACGTAGCGCCCCTGCGCGTCGAACATCGCGTACCGGCGGTCCAGGTCGAGGAGCCCCCGCTCGCCGATCCGGGCGGACTCGACCACCAGCGGGTCCAGGGACTTGACCGGGAAGACGGCGATGCGGTCGAGCGTCGGCCGCGCCATCAGTCCACCCGCCAGTCCCGTGGCGAGTCGTTCAGCCGCTCGTGACCGTCCTCGGTGACGACCACCAGGTCCTCGACGCGGACGCCGTACTCGCCGGGGAGGTAGATTCCCGGTTCGACGCTGAAGACCATCCCCGGTTCGAGCTCGCGGTCGTTTCCGGTGACGATGTACGGCTCCTCGTGGACGTCGAGTCCGACGCCGTGGCCGGTGCGGTGGATGAACCGGTCGCCGTAGCCGCGCGCCTCGATGACCTCGCGCGCCGCGGCGTCGACGGACTCGGCCGTGACGCCCGGCTCGACCGCCGCGACGGCCGCCGCCTGGGCGTCCCGGACGGCGGCGAACACCTCCTCGAAGCCCTCGGGCGGGTCCCCCGCGAACACGACCGTCCGCGTCTGGTCGCTCGGGTAGTGGTCGTACCGCGTCCCGAAGTCGAGCACCACCGGGTCGCCCGTCCGGACGACGCGGTCCCCGTGCCGGTGGTGGGGCTTCGCCCCGTTCGGGCCGGAACCGACGACGACGTCGAAGGCCAGGCCCTCGCCCCCGGCGTCGCCGAGGCGGCGCTCGATGTCACGGGCGAGTTCGTTCTCGGTGATCCCCACCGCGTCCGCGCCCAGCGCGCGCACCTCGCCGACTACCCGGTCGGCGATGCGACCGGCCTCGCGCATGGCGTCGAGTTCGGCCTCGTCCTTGCGAACCCGCAGGTCGGCGAGCACCGCGTCGGCGAGGCCGAAGGTGGCGTCCGGCAGCACGGTCCGGAGCTCCTGAGTGAACCGCGCCCACATGGTCGGGTCGACGAGCACACGCCCCCCGTGGAGACCGAGTTCGTCGATCACGTCCCCGACGAGGGCGGCGGGGTCCTCGCCGTCGTCCCAGGTCCGGACGTCGGTCACCCACGACGCCGCGCGGAGCTGCTCGTCGTACATCTCGGGGGCGACCACGACCGGGTCCCCGCCGGCCGCGACGAAGCAGAACAGCTCCCGCTCCATCGGCTCCTCCATGAAGCCGGTCAGGTAGTAGAGGTTCGGACTGGGGAACAGCACGACGGCGTCGGCCGCTCCGTCGCGGAGGCGGTCCTGGCACGCGCGCGTTCGCGTCTCGAACGGCGTCGTCATACCGGGAGGTCCGGACGGCGCGCACGTATAGCTACCGTCACGGCGCGCCGACCCGACCCGACGCAGCTCCCTCCACCGATTTTTTATAGCAAGCCGGAGTAACTGGGTTCCATGCCCTGGTCCCGGCCCGCGAACTCCCCGCCCCCCGCGAGCACCGTCGCCCCGGTCGGCGACGGACTCGCGGCCGAATCCGTCGGCCCTCTCTCACGACTCCCCGCCGCAGTCGCCGAAGCCTCCACCCCCAGTCTGACCGGCTGAGATGTACCGCAACGGTCACTACGGCGTCGCGTTGCTGGTGTACGCGCCGGTCGGCTTCGTGCTGTACGCGAGCGGCGACGGCGCGCTCGCGCTTGGGGGCGGTGCCGTGATGGTGTCACTCGCGACGCTCCCCGACCTCGACGGGCGGATTCCGCTCCTCGCCCATCGCGGCCCGACGCACTCGGTCGTCTTCGCGCTGCTCGTCGGCGCGGTGGTCGGGGCTCTCGCCACGCTGCTGCACACCGGGCTGGACCCACAGGTCGCCGGCGGCTTCGGGTTCGCGGTCGGGACGCTCGCCGTCCTGGCACACCTGCTCGCTGACGCGCTGACGCCGATGGGCGTCCGCCCGTTCTGGCCGGTCTCCGACCGGTCGTACACGCTCTCGCTGTCGCGGGCGGGCAATCCGGTCGCCAACTGGCTCCTCCTCGTGGCCGGGGTCGCCGTGACGCTGTCCTGGCTGGGGCTGCTCGGCCGGCCGTAGCTGACCTTTTATTACCGTGGGGGCCAACCACCGACCACTATGACTGACATCTCGGAGCAGTTTCGCCCCGTCCTCGGCCAGTTCGCCACGGGCGTCACGGTCGTCACGGTCAGCACCCCCGACCTCGACTACGGCATGACGGTCAACGCCTTCTCCTCGGTCTCGCTTTCGCCCCCGCTCGTGCAGTTCTGCGCGGACCTGGAGACGCGCACGCACGACCTCGTCGCGGAGGCCGAGCACTACGCCGTCAACGTGCTCTCGGCCGACCAGGAGTGGCTCTCGAACCGCTTCGCCGGCCAGCAGGAGGAGCTGGACGACCCGTTCGAGGACGTCGAGACGTTCCGCAGCGAGACGGGCGCTCCCATCATCGCGGACACGCTGGCCTACCTCGACTGCGAACTCGACTCCGCCTACGCTGGCGGCGACCACACCATCTACGTCGGGCGCGTGGTCGACCTGGCGGTCCAGGACCCGGAGGCGGCGCCGCTGACCTTCTTCCGGGGCGAGTACGGCACCATCGAGTAGGCGAGGACCGACTCGGGTGGCCGTTTCGACCACCACGTCGGTACCCGGTCCAGAGCTAAGTAGCGCGGTCACGTACCGTCTGTATGGTCGAGGAGGGGCACATCGCGGTCGTCCACGTCGTCGGACGCATCGCGTCGGGCGAGGAGGCGGGGGCGGTCTTCGAGACGAGCGACGTCGACGTCGCGCTCGCCGAGGGCGTCTACGAGCCACACCGGGACTACGAGCCGGTCGAGTTCCGGGTGGGTGCGGGAACGGTCCTCCCGGGAATCGAGGACGCAGTGCGCTCGATGGCGGTCGGCGAGACGCGGACGGTCACGCTCTCGCCCGCCGAGGCTTACGGACCCCGCGACTCGCGGCGGGTCGTCACGCTCCCCCGGGAGCCCATCGAGGAGCGAAGCGGCGTCACCGCCGAGCCGGGCGAACTCGTCGCGGACGACCGCGGGACGGCCGGCTGGATCGCGGACGTCTCGACGGACGCGGTAACGGTCGATTTCAACCACGAGCTCGCGGGCGAACGCGTCGAGTTCGAGGTCAGGGTGCTCGACGAGCGCCGCCCGGACGGGGAGTGACGGCCGCCAGCGGGCTCGAACAGGAACGACCGTCGGCGGGCCGTGTCACTGCACGGTGACGTCGACGCCGTGTGGCTCGTAGGCGGTGTTGCAGTAGCCGTCCTGGTTCCACGGGAACTGATCGTCCTGGATGCCGCGCAGGTTCTCGCTGGGGTCGGAGACCGTCGCCGGCTGCGTGCGGCCCTGGTCGTCGGTCGCCCGCGAGTAGAGCGTGTACTCGCCCGAGTCGGGCTCCCAGACGTACCGGAACAGGCGCCAGGAGAACGTCCCGAGGTTCGGCTCGAGGAACTCCGCCTGCTCCCACGTCTCTCCGGCGTCCGTCGATATCTCCACCGCGTCCACGTTGTCGTCGCCGGCCCACGCGACGCCCACGACCTCGATGGTGCCGGACGGTCCCGTGCTCACGGTGCTCCCCTCGCCGGGGAAGCCGATGAGCGACTTGACCAGCTGGTCGTAGACGTAGGCGTTCCGGATCTGGTCCGGCGCGTCCATCTGGTCCTGCGTGTCGAAGACGTCGATGCTCTGGTACTGCTCGGCCGCGTCGTCCTCCTCCGGGATGATCCGGTAGGAGTACTGCTGCCAGTGGGTGTAGGTCCGCTGGTCGGCGGACTCCTCCCACTGGTCGCCGAACACCATCATGTCCATGACGTGGATCCGGTTCACCCACTTGACGTTGTTGTTGCCGTACCAGCCGGGGACGACCAGCCTGACCGGGAAGCCGTGGTCGCTCGGGAGCGGCTCGCCGTTCATCTCGTAGGCGAGGATGCAGTCGTCCATCGCCTTCTGCATGGGTATCGACCGGGTGAAGATGTCCTCGCCCTCCGGCGCCTCGCCGCCCATGAACGACGCCCACATCCCGTCTGCGGTGTCCGCGCCGTACCGCTGGAGGACCGCGCTGACCGGGACGCCCGTCCACTCGGCGTTGCCGACCGCGCCGAACGACCACTGGTTGCCACCGACCTGCGGGACGAAGTACGAGCGACCGTTGCCCGAGCACTGCAACGCGTGGAAGACGGTGGTCCGGGGGAACTCGCGTTTGAGCGTCTCCACCGAGAGGTCGGTCGTCTGGTCGAACGCGCCCGTAAGCGAGATGGACCAGTCCCCCTCGTCGATGCTCGGCGTCGGGTAGTGGTTCCGGATGTAGAACTCCTGGATGGGCGTGATCATCGTCGTGTACGTCGCCCGCTCGGCCGCCTCCGCGTTCTCGGGTTCCGGCGAGAGGATCCGCAACCCGGGGTAGCGCTCCTGTAGCGAGCCCGGTTCGGTGGTCGTGGTCGGCGTCTCGGTCTCCGCGGTCGTCGCGGTGGTGTTAACCGTCGTCGCCGTGGTCGCCGTCGTGTTGTTCTCGGCCTGGCCCGGGCCCTCCTGGGCCTGACAGCCGGCGAGCAGCCCGGCCGCGCCGACGGAGCCCGCGGCCGCCAGGAAGCGCCGTCGTTTCAGGTAGCGGTCCCGCTTCGTCGGGTCGTCTGCGTCGGACGGTCTCTCCGTCATGTCCTCCACGTACGACAACCCGAGGCATTGTTATGAAGTCACAATGCGAAGTACCCCTCCGTTACCGGGGACGGACGATCCAGGCCGAAGACGTGCCCGTCGAAAACGACACGTTACCACCGTCACGGGCTCGTTACTCGGAGACGACGACGGTGCCGACCATCCCCTGGTCGGCGTGTGGCGCACAGACGTAGACGTACTCGCCGGGGACCGTGAACGTATGCTCGTACGTCGCGCCGACCGGCTCGATGGCGTAGTGCTTGTCGTCCTCGTAGCTGGCGAACGGCTCGGCCCCGTCGGGAATCTGGACCTTGGGTGACGCGCCGGCCTTCGCCGTCACGTTGTGACCGGCACTCTCGAAGGTCCACCGAACGGTGTCACCGACGCCGATCTCGACCCGGTCCGGGTCGAACCGGAGCCGACCCTCCGGTCCGGCTGCGACGTCCACCGTCCTGCCGGCATCACCGGTCGTCGTTTCGGTCGTCGTAGTGGTGGTCTCGGTCGTCGTCTCCGTCGTCGTTTCAGTGGGCGTCCCCTCTCCCGGACCGCCAGCGCAGCCGGCGACGAGGCTCGCCACCCCGATGCCCCCCGCTCGTAGCACCGCTCTCCGTGATTTCACCACACGAAATACCTACGACGCCAACCACCTTCAACGCTCGTCCCGGGCGGGAGCCGACCGAGGAGCTGGCCACCGCCGCAGAACGAACCCGACCATCGTTTCTCGTCGCGGTCGGCTCGTTTGGACGGTCTTTTGTACGCGCCGGCACCTATCCCCCCACATGACGCCGACGACCAGCGGGGCCTACCGGGTGCTCTCGGACCCTCGCCGGGGGTCGGAGCTCCTCCTCGTGGAGACGGAGACCTACGAACCGACGACCGTCGCGCTGGACGAGGAGACCGCTTCCGTAGAGGACGACGGGTTCGCCGCGCAAGTGGCCGCGCTCCGCCCCGGCTACGCGATCGAGGCGACTCTCGCCTGGGCGGACGGCGTGGCCCGGTTCGAGTCGCTGTCGGTGACGACGCGGACGCTTCTTTCCTTCGCGGACGGCGTCTCCGGGCTGTTCGAGGCCGCACTCGACACCATGGAGGAGGCCCGGCGGGACGGCCTCGGCGTCCACTCGACGGTGACTTACAGCACCGACGGCCGGTCCAACGGGGCGCTCTACGCGTTCGCGGAGCAGGCAGGCGAACGCGACGTGTTCGCGGAGTTCCGGAACGGGACCAGACCGCTCGAACCCCTCCTGGAGCGGGCCGCGGCCGAGGTCGCGGAGCCCTACGAGGTGTTCGTCTTTCGCCCGGCGACCCACCGGTTCGTGCTGGTCTACATCGTGCTCCGGAAGGAGTCGGTGCTGGCCGACACGGTGCGCGACACCTACGACTGCCCACGGCCCGAGGAGTCGCCGGACAAGACCGCCTGAGTCAGATCACCGAGGAGTCGGGATCCGACGCGGGCCTGAGATGCTCGTTTCCCCAGTCGCGCATGGCGATGAGTATCGGTTCGAGGGAGGCCCCCCGCTCGGTCAGCGAGTACTGCACGCGGAAGGGCTTCTCGCTGATTATCTCCCGGTCGACCAGCGTCTTGCGCTCCAGGTCGTCCAGGCTGTCCGAGAGCACCTTACTCGAGATGCCGTCGACCTCCGCCTTGAGGTCGTTGAACCCGAGCGGGCCGTTCGTCAGCAGGCGGTGGACGATGACGGGATGCCACTTCTTGCCGATGAGCGCCGCCGTCGTCGTAATCGGACACCACTCCTCACCCGGGCACCACACTGCGAGTCGCTTTTCCTGCTCGGACATGGCCACCCGTACCCGCCCGACCGACAAATAGTTACCCGCCGCCATCGAGTAACTGGCGGTAACCACCATCGAAGGGGAGGCGACCCGGTGAGCGCTGGACGGGCGACACCGGATGGATGGCGGGTGACGCTGGACGGGTGACGGACGATCGAGAAGAGAACGGAGACCCGCCGCTTCCCGGACAGCTATAGCGCCGCCTCCTGTATGAGTGCCCATATGCCGACCCACGTCGCGATCGTCGGCGCGTACGGCAGCGCCGGAGTCGCAGTCGCCGAAACGCTGGCGGACGACCCGGCGTTCGAGCTGACGCTGATCGACGGAGGCCAGCCCGGCGGTGGACTCTGCATCCTCCGGGGCTGTATGCCCTCGAAGGAGGTGCTCTCGGCCGCCGCACACCGCTTCCAGGCGAGACACGACGACCGCGTCGCGGGCGACCCACCAGCGGTGGACCTCGGCGAGGTCGTGGCCACGAAGAACCAGCACGTCGAGAACTTCGCGTCGCACCGCCGCGCGGCGGTCCACGACCTCGCCGAGCGGGACGACGTGGCGTTCATCCACGACACCGCCCGGTTCGTGGACGACCACACGCTCGCCGTCGGGGATCGGACCGTCGAGGCCGACTACGTCGTCGTCGCGACCGGTTCGACCGTCAACGTGCCCGACCTCCCCGGCATCGAGGAGGTCGACTACTGGACGAGCGACGACGTACTCGACGCGACGACCCTGCCGGACTCCGGCGTCGTCGTGGGCTTCGGCTACGTCGGCCTGGAGCTCGTGCCCTACCTCAGCGAGGCCGGCGGGGTCGACCTGACCGTCGTCGAGCACGACGAGCGCCCGCTGGACGAGGCCGACCCGGCGTTCGGCGACGAGCTCCGCTCGCTCTACCGCGAGGAGTTCGGGGTCGACGTGGTGACACAGGCCCGAGAGGAATCCATCGAGCCGACCGGGGACGGCGGGGTCCGGGTGACCGTCGAACACGACGACGGCCGCCAGGAGTCGCTCGTCGGGGACGCGCTCTTCCTGTTCACCGGCCGCCGCCCGACCCTCGACGGGCTCGGGCTGGAGCAGACCGCACTCGACCCCGGGCCCGACTGGGTGGACGCGACGATGCAGGCGACGGCCGACGAGCGCACGTTCGTCGTCGGGGACGCCAACGGCCGCGAGCCCATCCTCCACGTCGCCAAGGAACAGGGCTACCAGGCGGCCGAGAACATCGGGCGCCACGCGGCGGGGGAGCCACTGGAGCCGTACGAGAACGTCCACCACCACGTCGTCTTCTCGGGGCTCGGGGTCTACCCGTACGCCCGCGTGGGCCACTCTGCGGCGAGCGCGGAGGCGGCCGGGCTGGACCACGTCGCGGTGACGCGCCGGGCGAGCTCGGACGGCGTGTTCAAGACCAAGGACGCCCCCGAGGGGCTGGCGAGCCTCGTCGTGGACGCCGGCGACGGCACGGTCCTCGGCTACCAGGGGCTGCACTACCACGCCGACGTGATGGCGAAGACGATGCAGGTCGCAGTCGAGCTGGGCCTCGACGTCCGCGAGCTCCCGGACCGGGCGTACCACCCGACCACCCCCGAGATACTCGACGGCCTGTTCCGCGAGGCGACCCGGGCGCTCGGGGACCGGGACGCGCCGACCTGACCGGGGTGTCACTCTTGTCCCCGGAGCCCGAAGGTGAAAGCATGAACGAGAGCGCTGACGACGGGAACCACCGATGTGCCGTCTGTGGCCGTCGGTTCGACAGCGAGGACGAGCTGCGGGACCACCTCTTCTCCGTCGGGCTCGTCTACTAGTGGCGGTCGCCCGGTCGGTCCGCGAGATGTACCTCACCGTGCACCGGCCACTGACTGCCGGCCGCCGGCAGCCGCCTGCCGCCACGCCGTCCACGGGCAACCGTCCGCCGCCTGCCGACCGTCGTCCCTCGTCATCCACTGGCTGTGCACGCGACGGGCAACACCGCCGCGCGGTTAAGGGGGCTCCCGTCGCATAGCCACGTATGGCCCACGTCGAGATCGCCCGCGAGGACATCGAACTCGACAGCCCGGTGCTGATCGAAGGGCTGCCTGGGGTCGGGCTCGTGGGGAAGCTGGCGACAGACCACGTCGTCGACTCCTTCGGGATGGCCTACTACGGGCACATCGGCTGTCCGGGGCTCCCGCGCGTCGCGATCTACCACGAGCACGAGCGGGCGGTCCTCCCGCCGGTCCGCCTCTACGCGGACGAAGAGCGCGACTTGCTGGCCCTGCAGAGCGAGGTGCCGGTCTCCCCCACGGAGGTCTCGGACTTCGCCGAGTGCGTGACCGGGTTACTCGAGAGCGAGAACGCGCTCCCGCTTTACTTCACCGGCCTCGGGACCGGCGTCGAGGGGACGGACGAACGCCAACTCTTCGGCATCGCCACGGGCGAGGGAGACGCCATCCTCGTCGAGCAGGGCATCGACCCACCCGCGGAAACCGGCGTCTGGAGCGGCCCGACCGGGGCGCTGCTCCACCGGGCGGAGATGGTGGGCCAGGAAGCCATCGGCATCATCGTCGAGAGCGACCCGCAGTTCCCCGACCCCGAGGCCGCCTGCGTGCTCTTAGAGGAGGTCGTCAACCCCGTAGCGGACGTCGAGATAGACGTCTCGGCGCTACGCGAGCGCGTGGCGGAGATCCGCGAGCAGCGCAAGCAGTTCGCCCAGCAGATGAGCGAGACGACGGAGGACCACAGCTCCCGGGCCGACCCGTTCCGGATGTTCCAGTGACGTGTCGGGGGCGCGCCGTCGGTCGTCGCCTCGTCCCGAGAGTCCGTCGTCCGAGCAGTCAAGACGGGAGCTACGCCTGTTCCGACTCGGCGAGCCGCACGAGGTCGGCGAGCGTCTCGTTCACCGGCGTCGGCACGTCGTGGGCGGCGGCCCGCTCGACGATTGCCCCGTTCAGCTGGTCGATCTCCGTCCGGCGACCCGCCTCGAGGTCCTGTCGCATCGAGGAGTGGTTCGCCGCTGTCGCCTCCGCGACGGCCTCGGTCCTGGCGACGATGTCCCCGGGGACGGTCCGGCCCTCCGCTTCGGCCACCAGGGCCGCCTCCGACACCGCGCGCTCGACCAGTCGGCGGCCGGCCGGGGCGACCGCGAGTTCGCCGTTCGTCACCCCCGCGAGCGCCGTCACGGCGTTGATGCCGACGTTCACGAGGACCTTCTCCCAGATGGCGTCGCGGACGTCGGGGGCGACGCTCGTCTCGACCCCCGCCTCCGAGAGCATCGCGGCGAGGGACTCGCCCCCCGCGTCGTTCGGGGCGAAGTAGCGACCGAGCGCGGTCGGGCCATCGCCGGTGTGACGGACGCGTCCCGGTGTCTCGAGGATGGCCCCCTGGGCCGTGGTCCCGGCGACGACGCGCTCCGGCGCGACGTACTCGGCGATGGTCTCCGCGTTCCCCAGGCCGTTCTGGAGCGTCAGCACCGTCTCGCCGTCGAGGTGCGGGGCGACGCCAGCCATCGCCCCGTCGGTGTCGTAGCTCTTCACGAACACCACGAGGAGGTTGGTCCCCGCGACGGCCGCGTGGTCCGTCGTGGCGTCGAGGGAGACGGTCCGCTCGACACCGTCGAGCCCCACGATGGTCAGCCCCCGCTCGGCCACGGCCCGCGGGTGTGCCGGCGACCGCCCGACCAGCGTGACGTCGTGGCCCGCCCCCGAGAGAAAGCCGCCGAGGAGCGACCCCATCGCGCCCGCACCCAGCACCGCTATCTGCATGTCTGGGCGTTCGCGTGGGGGGTCGAAAGTCCTGCGGTTCGCGGCGCCGCGGTCCGGTGTGTGGTCGCCGACGAACCGGCGGCCCAAACCGACGTACGGACCGGTGATACACGCTGGCGTCCGACCCGGGCCGGCTCCGGGCCCTCGAACCCCGGCCGACCCGGTCTGTGAGCTATTGTAAGTATTTGTAAGTCAATGTAAGCCCCCGGATTCCGGCGGTTTGCTCGCGGTGTGCCGGCGAAGTTGGAGTACGCCGGCCCGGCCGCAGGCTATTTGGGAGGGGCCGGAGAAGACGCAGGCCATGACAGGGGAGCGGAACCGCGGCCAGCTGATACTCGTCGCCGGCCTCGGCATCGCGGTGACGTTCGTGGTCCTCGCGCTCCTGCTCAACACGGTCATCTACACGGAGAACCTCGCCACCCGGAGCAGCGACGTGGGCGCAGACCAGGTCTCGAGCTACCAGCATGCCGTCCGGGAGGGCCTCGGGGGCGCGCTGGTGCGCGCGAACGACTACAACTACTCGAGCTACGACTCGCTCGGCAGTCGGTTCCGCACGGACGTTCGCCTCTGGGACGGGAACGCCACGCAGCTCCGCGTGGTAGACGGCGAGGTCTCGACCGTGCGGCTCGTCGAGACCACCAACGGGACGCGCATCTCGCAGGACGCGGCCGGGAACTTCCAGAACGCGAGCGGCGACACCGACTGGACCGTCGCCCGCGGCCTGACCGGCACTCGCCGCTTCGAGCTGAACGTCACGAAGGGGGGGCTGGCCGACCACAGCGGGGTCTTCGGGACGCCTGCGGGGCTGCTCGGCTCGTCCGCCTTCCGCATCCGGGTGGACAACGCCTCGGCGACGTGGCACGCCGGCGTCTACCACGACACGGCCACCGACGAGGTCGTGGTCCAGGTTGTCAACGCGTCGGGCGACCTGGCCGGCAGCTGTGCCGTCGACCGCGACCACGTCGTCGTCGACCTCGCCGCCGGGACGGTCGCCGGGACCCCCTGTGCCCCGCTCGCGTTCCCCGGCGCGAACGGGGCCTACGAGATCGACGCCCGGAACGGCAACGCGTTCGTCGGCAACTACACGCTCGTCGTGGACCGCCGGCTCGGGCCGCTCCGGTCGACGTACGCCACCGACCCGTACTACGACCAGGGGAACGGCGTCCCGTACGCGACGGACGCCATCTACAACGCGACGCTGAACGTCAGTGTCACCTCGCCGGCCGTGACCTACGCGACGAACGTCACGGTCGCACCGACCGGCGGGCCCCGGATCGGCGTTTCAGGATAGCGCTTCGGCGCGGGATGTCAAGATAGCGCTTCGTCAGCGTCACTCCTCGGCGCGCGCGACCAGCACCGGCCGGTTCGCCCCGAGGATGACCGCCTGCGTGACGCTTCCGAACAGGACCTTGCCGGCCGGCGTGCGCTTGCGCCCGGCGATGCTGATGCAGTCGACGTCGAGCTCGCGGGCCGTTTCGAGTATCTCCTCGGCCGGCTCGCCGCTGGCCTCCTGGTAGGCGACCTCGATTCCGGCCTCCTCGAGGAGGTCGGCCGCGTGCCGGACCGCCGCTATCTGCGTGACGGAGGCGCCCGAGGGGTTGTCGACGAAATCGTGGAAGAGCGTCGCCCGGATCTCCCCGGTACCGGGGAGGTCGGCCACCGTCTTCGCCTGGGCGAGCGCCTGGTCCTCGTCGTCGTCGATAGCGAGTAGTACGTCGTACATGTCGAGTGATGCTGGACGCCGAGTGGCCTTAACGGTGTGGGGCCCGGCGGGTGCCACAGGGGTCCCCGTCTGTCGGTCCCACGGAATGTCGGTCGCCTTGAAACGGTCGACCGAACGAGAAGTGTCTCCACGGGGAGAAGTGTGGCTGCGGGGAGATGTGTCGCTGCGGACGCGGCGGCTCAGCGCATCGTCGGGTCCTCGGCCTCCAGGAGCTCCTGGTAGCGGTTGCGGATGGTGACCTCGCTCACGTTGGTCACGTCGCTGACCTCGCTCTGCGTGACCTTCTCGTTGCAGAGCAGGGCCCCGGCGTAGATAGCCGCCGCGGCCAGGCCGACCGGGCTCTTACCGCTGGTGACGCCGCTGTCGACCGCGTTGCGGAGCAGCTCCCGCGCCCGGCGCTCGACGTCGTCGGAGAGCCCGAGCTCGGAGACGAACCGCGGGACGTAGCTCGTCGGGTCGGCCGGCTTGACCTCCAGGTTCAGCTCCCGGACCAGGTAGCGGTAGGTCCGCTTGAACTCCATGTCGTCGATGCGGCTCACGGTCGCCACCTCGTCGAGGCTCCGGGGAGTCCCCATCTGCCGGGCGGCCGCGTACAGCGCGGCCGTGGCGACACCCTCGATGGAGCGACCGGGCAGCAGGTCCTCGTCGAGCGCCCGCCGGTAGATGACCGACGCCGTCTCGCGGACCTCCCTGGGCAGCCCCAGCGCGCTGGCCATGCGGTCGATCTCGCCGAGCGCCTGCTTTAAGTTGCGCTCCTTCGAGTCGCGCGTGCGGAAGCGCTCGTTCCAGGTGCGCAGGCGCTGCATCTTCTGTCGCTGTCGCGGCGAGAGCGACCGGCCGTAGGCGTCCTTGTCCTGCCAGCCGATGTTCGTGGAGAGCCCCTTGTCGTGCATCATGTTCGTCGTCGGGGCGCCGACGCGGGACTTGGAGTCCCTCTCGGCGGCGTCGAACGCGCGCCACTCCGGCCCGCGGTCGATCTCGTCCTCCTCGACGACCAGCCCGCACTCGCTGCAGACCGTCTCGCCGCGCTCCTCGTCCGCGAAGAGCCGGCCGCCGCACTCGGGGCAGACCCGCGTCGAGGCTCGCTCCTCGCGCTCCACTCGTTCGGTGGCCTCGTCGACCGTCGCGTCCGTTCGTTCGGGGGCGTGGGTTCGGATTGTGGTGTCGCTCATGGTGGTGTCGGACCGGGCGTCTGAAGGGAAAGAAATAGGTACCCTTCGCCTCGCTTCCTGACTCGAAGTAAGTGCGAAAAGTACTTAAATCTTTCGCCAATCTATATAGTTCGTGACTCGGTACAATATCACACGTTAGCCAGTTGCACGCCAGCGAGTCGCGGTGAGCCGGCCGTCGGGATGGGGCAGGCTTAACTCGCCCACGACATGAGCCTGTGGCATGGAACTGGCAGCGAGGTTCGGCGCAAAGACGCCTGTCGTCGGGATGGTCCACCTGCCGGCGCTGCCGGGGGCACCGGGCTACGGCGGCGACTTCGAGGCGGTCCGCGAGGCCGCCCGGCGCGACGCGACGGCCCTCGTCGAGGGGGGCGTTGACGCCGTCATGGTCGAGAACTTCGGCGACGTGCCGTTCTACCCCGACGACGTTCCAGACCACGTCGTGGCGTCCATGTCGGTGCTGCTCTCGGACGTCCGACGCGCCGTCGACTGCCCGCTCGGAGTCAACGTGCTCCGGAACGACGCGACGGCCGCGCTCTCCATCGCGGCCGCGGTGGGCGCGTCGTTCGTGCGCGTGAACGTCCACACCGGCGCGCGCGTCACCGACCAGGGGCTCATCGAGGGCCGGGCACACGAGACCATCCGCCTCCGCGAGCGCCTTGACGCCGACGTCGCGGTCCTCGCGGACGTGGACGTCAAGCACTCGGCCCCGCTCGGCGAGGGCTCGTTCGCCCAGGCGTTCGCCGACGTCGTCGAGCGCGGTCGAGCCGACGCGGTCGTCGTCTCGGGGGCCGGAACCGGGGCGGCGGTCGACACCGACCGGCTGGCCGAGGCGGTCGCCGTCCGGCGCACGCTCGACGAGTCGCCGCCCATCCTCGTCGGAAGCGGCGCGACCCCCGAGAACGTCGGGGACCTCCTCGAAACGGCGGACGGGGTCATCGTCGGCACGGCGCTCAAGGTCGACCGGCGCACGACGAACCCCGTGGACCCCGAGAACGTCGCCTCGCTGGTCGAGGCCGTCCGCGGGTAGGACAGCCGGTCCGAAAAGAGCAGGGTCCGGGTCCGGCGTTCAGTCCCGGCCCGGCGACAGTCCGGCGAGCCGCAGCGCGTTCGCGGTCACTGCCGTCGTCATTCCGGCGTCGCCGGCAACGACGGCCAGCGCGACGCTCACCAGCCCGAACGGGACGCCGAGGGCGAGCAGGAGTTTGACCCCGAGACTCGACCAGACGTTCTGCCGGATGACCCCCGTCGCCCGCCGCGAGAGGTCGTAGAGGTACGGCAGGTCGGCCAGGTCGTCGCCCATGAGCGCCACGTCGGCGGCCTCGATGGCGGTGTCGGTGCCGGCGGCACCCATGGCCACCCCGACGGTCGCCGCGGCGAGTGCCGGAGCGTCGTTGACGCCATCACCGACCATCGCCACCGATCCGTACTCGGCGACGAGCGCCTCGACGGCGTCGACCTTCCCGTCCGGGAGCAGGTCGGCCCGGTAGTCGTCGACGCCGACCGCGTCGGCCACCGCCCCCGCCGCGCCCACGTTGTCGCCGGTGAGCACCACGACGCGCTCGACGCCCAGTTCGTGGAGGCGCTCGACGGCCGCGGTCGCGCCCGGCCGGATCGTGTCTGCCACGGCGACCAGACCCAGCAGTGCGGGGCCGGATTCGCCGGCTGTCGACGAGCCATCCGGTGCCCGTCGGCCGTCGCGGCCGACGAGGACGACCGTCTTCCCGTCGGCCTGGAGTCGGGGAACGATCTCCGAGAGCGAATCGAGGTCGAAGCCGCGGTCCGCGAACAGGGAAGGCGACCCGACGTAGTAGGTCTCGCTCGCGACGGTGCCGCGAACGCCCAGCCCGGTGAGCGCCTCGAACCGGTCCACCGGGAGGGTCTCGACAGCCGAGTCCTCGGCGCGGGCCACGATGGCGTCGCCGATGGGATGCTCGGAGCGGCGTTCGAGGGCGGCGGCGCGGCGGAGCACCTCGGGCTCGTCGGCACCGTTCAGCGGGACGACGTCGGTGACCTCGAGGTCGCCGGTCGTCAGGGTCCCGGTCTTGTCGAGTGCGACCGCCCGCACCTCGCCCATCGCCTCAAGGGAGCGGCCGCCGTCGATGAGGACGCCGTTGCGGGCCGCGCTTGTGATGCCCGAGACGACGGTCACGGGCGTGCTGATGACGAACGCGCAGGGGCAGGCGATGACCAGCAGCGCGATGCCGTGGAGGAACCACCGCTGCCACGGCGCGCCGAAGCCGAGCGGCGGGACCGTCGCCGCGAGCAGCGCAAGCACGACGATGGTCGGGGTGTAGTAGCCGGCGAACCGGTCGACGAACCGCTCGCGCTCGGTCCGGCTCTCGGCCGCCCGGTCCACCGAGTCGATGATCCGGGCGAGCGTGGTCTCGTCGGCCAGCGAGGTCGCCTCGACCTCCAGGTAGCCGCCGTCTGCGACGGTCCCGGCGTACACCTCGTCGCCGGGTCCCTTGTCGACGGGGACGCTCTCGCCGGTGATGGGTGACTGGTCCACCGCGCTCCCGCCGGCCCGGACGACGCCGTCCATCGGGATCTTCTCGCCCGGCTCGACGAGGACGGTCTCCCCGACTCCGACGGCCTCGACCGGAACGCGCCGGGTCTCGCGGTCACGTCGAACGGTCGCCTCGTCGGGGGACAGCGCTATCAGCTCGCGTAGCGACGAGCGCGCTCTGGAGACGGAGTAGCGTTCGAGCAGCTCGGAGACGCTGAAGAGGACCGTCAGCGTCGCGGCTTCGACGAAGAGTCCGACGGCGGTCGCAGCGAGCACGGCCACGCCCATCAGCAGGTCCATGTCGAGCGAGCGCTGGCGGAGCGAGTAGTAGCCGTTCCTGACTATCACCAGTCCCGCCACCGCGACGGCCGCGACCATCGCCAGGTCGCTGGCGGTGACGGTGCCCCCGAGGGCCGTCCCGACGACCGGGTCGGCCACGGCGTACCGGAGCAGGAACCCGGTGCCGAGGAAACCCGCGCTGATCCACGTCCTGACTGCCCGGGGGCTCGTCCAGACGCGCCGGTCGGTCTCCGGGTCGGTCGAACTCGACGGTTCGTCCCCGTCGGCGACGGTGTAGCCCGCCCGCCGTATCGCCGTGCTGATCTGGTCCGTGCCGACCCGCGCGGCGTCGTACCGCACACGGAGCCGGCCGGCCGTCGCGTCCGCCGCGGAGTCCGAGACGCCGGGAAGCGACTCGACGCTCCGGGTCACCTTCGTCACGCAGGAGGCACAGTCCATGTCCGGCACGGAGAGTGTCGTAGACGACGAACTGGCGGGATTCACGGTCCCACCGTCGCCCGCACTGCTGACCCGTTCACCGGACCCTCGTTCCATGACTGGACGTTGTCGGCGGCGAGTTATGAACGCTACTGCTATCGAACCGGCCGAGAGTGCGAAGGATTGGTAACCTGGCCGGGGACGGATAACAACAGGAACCCGAGAAGAACCGAGCGGGAGGGAGGTTAATTCGAGCGTGGCTCCGTCAACAAAAAACTTAAGCCCGCGTTGGAGCGAGATACGAGAACGGACGGACGCAAAGCCCATGAGTGACAGCGAGGAGCGCAGGGTGCTCGTCGTAGACGACGACCGGGCGCTCGCGGCGGCGTACGCGACGTGGCTCACCGACCGGTTCGCGGTCGGGACCGCGACCAGCGGGGAGGAAGCCATCGCAGAACTCGACGGCGGGGTCGACGTTGTCCTGCTGGACCGGCGGCTACCCGGACGCTCCGGTGACGAGGTCCTCGAGTCGATCCGCGAGCGCGACGGCGACTTCCAGGTCGCCATGGTGACCGCCGTGACCCCGGACGTCGACATCGTCGACCTGGGCTTCGACGAGTACCTGGTCAAACCGGTCACCCGGGAGGCGCTCCTGGCGTCCGTCGAGTCGCTGTTCGACCGGGCCGAGTACGACGAGCGCGTCCAGACGCTGTTCGCGCTCGTCTCGAAGCGGGCAACGCTCCTCTCCGACCACGAGGGCCGCGAGGACGACCAACTCGAGGCCGCGCTGGCGGAACTCGACGACCGAATCGTCACGCTCAGAGAGCAGCTCGACGAGACCCTCGCCCAGTTCGAGTACGAGGACTTCGAGGTGGCCTTCCGCGACCTCGAAGCCGACGCCGACTCCGCCGATGCCGACAGCGATGGCGACGTCGACGGCGAAGACGACTGAACTCGAACGTGCGGTCGAACAGGAGACCGGTCGTATCGGACGCAGAGACTCGGGCGCCGCAAACGACGCCACTGGCGGGAACCGGAGGCGAACGAGTTGGCCGTCCGTCATTTCAGCTCGACTCGCCTGCATGGCGTCGGCGAAAGATTTATCAATTGGAGAATGAGACTGTTTTCAGACGAGCGTCGGTGAAACGATGGTGCAGGGACTCGACGAGGTGACGGTACTCGCGGTGGACGACGGGCCCGGGACCCTGGGCCGCTACGAGCGGCTTCTCGACGGTCGGTTTGCACTCCGGACCGCGAGCACCGGCGAGGACGCGCTCGCTGCACTCGACGAGGACATAGACGTGGTTCTGCTCGACCGGGACCTCCCCGATCTCCCCGGCGAGGTCGTCCTCTCGCGGATACGCGACCGCGCGCCGGACTGCCGCGTGGCGATGGTGACCGACGAGGACCCGGACTTCGACGTCGTCTCGATGGGGTTCGACGGCAGCCTGGTCAGGCCCGTCTCGGCGGCAGAGCTCCGGGCGACGGTCGACCGACTGCTCAGGCGGGTCGATTACGACGAAGGGCTCCGGGAGCTCTACGCGCTCTGCTCGAGGCGGGCCGACCTGGAGACGGAGCGCGCCGGACGAGACCCGGAGGACGGGGAGTACCGGTCGCTCACCGCGGAGATCGACCACCTGCGGGCGGAGACCGACCGCACGGTCGACAGCTTCGACGCGATGGACTTCGAGGCGGCGTTCCGCGACCTCGCCGAGTGGACCGGCGACGAGTGAGTCCACCCCGAGTCGCGCGCCTTTTCCCCGCGACCGCCCAACTGGGAGCGATGAAGGCTCGGACGGTCGAACGACCTGGAGGGCCGGACGCGGCCGCCGCCGTCGCGGCCGGCATCGCCGACGAGGCGCTCGTCACGCTGTTCGGCCGGTGCGAGGTCGTCTACGACGGCCGGGCGTCGAGCTACCTCGGTCCGGGCGACCGCCTGGTCGTCCTCAAGCCCGACGGGACGCTCCTCGTCCACCGGGGCGAGCAGCGGACGCCCGTGAACTGGCAGCCACCGGGCTCGGCACACACCGCCTCGGTCCACGACGACTGCCTGGTCGTGACGAGCGAGCGCGAGACGCCCACCGAACGCATCGACGTGACCTTCGAGACCGTCTACTCCCTCTCGGTGTTCGACGTCGAGGACGAGGAGGCACTCGAACTCAGCGGGACCGAGGCCGACCTCCGCGAGCGCGTGCTGGACGAGCCCGAACTGGTCGAGCCGGGGTTCTCCCCCGACGAGACCGAGCGCGCGACCGACGTCGGGGCCGCGGACATCGTCGGCACCGACGAGGCGGGTCGGACGGTGGTCGTCGAGCTGAAGCGACGACGGGTGGGTCCCACCGCCGCGGGGCAGCTGGCCAGGTACGTCGACGCGCTGGCCCGGGAGACCGACGAGGACGTTCGGGGCATCCTGGTCGCACCTTCCATCACCGACGGGGCGCGGCGGCTCCTCGACGAGGAGGGGCTGACGTTCCAGCGACTCGAACCGTAGGATGAAGGGTCGGCTGGGGCCCTAGTCCGTGCCGTCGAGCCGCTCTGCGATGTCGGCCAGGCTGTCGGCGGGGCGCTCGGTCGCCTCGTAGACGGTCTGCTCGCCGGGGGCCCGCAGCCCGTAGATGAACCCCGTCTCGACGACGTCGAGGTGGACCGTCCGGTCGAAGTCGAGCCCCCGGTCATCGACCCACTCGGCGAGCCGGTTCGGCCCCTCGCCGGGGTTCCGGGCGAGCCGCGGCGTGTCGTAGACCCCGCGGAGTTCGAAGCCGTCGCCAGCGACCGGCGAGTCGAACCGGGCACGACGGGTCGACCCGTCGAGGACGATCCGAACCACCTCGCCAGTCTGGAGCGCCGCGTCGGCGGGGAGTTCGACCTTCGGTCGGTCGGTCCGGCCCTGGCGGACGAGTGTTCCCTCGACTGCCGTGACGCTCGGGTGGTCGCTCGAGACTCGGTCTGCCATCGCCCGAGAGAGACGGCCCAGGGATTTCAGCGCTACGGCCCGGACGGAGACGGCCCAGTGACCGGCGACGAATCGAGGGGCCGGCCACTGCCGCGGAACTCAGACCCCCCAGAAGAACGCGATACCCAGTGTCGTGACGACCGCGAGCAGCACCTGGAGGGGCGCGCCGATTCGCACGTAGTCCGAGAAGCGGTAGCCGCCGGGGCCGTAGACCATCAGGTTCGTCTGGTAGCCGACCGGCGTGACGAACGCCGTGCTGGCGGCGAAGGTCACGGCGAGGACGAACGCGAACGGGTTCGCGCCGACGTCGACGGCGACGTCGACGGCGATCGGAAGGAGGAGGACGACCGTCGCGACCGGGGTCACGAGGCTGGCGAGCACGCCCGTAAGCAGGTAGAACAGGCCGAGGACGACGACCGCTGGCAGGACCGCGGCAGCGCCGGCGACGAGCGTCGCCAGGAAGGCCGCGCCGCCGGTGTTCTGCAGCGCGATGCCGAGCGGGATGACCCCGGCCAGCAGGAAGACGACGTTCCATCCGACGGCGTCGTAGGCCGCCGACGGGCGGAGACAGCCGGTCGCGAGCATGGCGACCACCCCGCCGAGCGCGGCGATGGAGATGGGGAGCAGACCCGCGCCGGCGACGCCGATGACCGCGGCGACGATGCCGATGGCGACCGGCGTTCTCGGGGAGAGTGGCGCGGTCGGTCGCTCGAGGTCGTCGGGGGTCTCGAACGCCCGGACGACGACGCAATCGCCCCGCTCGACGAGGTGGTCGACGCCGGACTTGCTCGCCTGCAACAAAAGCGAGTCGCCGGGGGCGAGTTCGAGGTCGTCGAGGGCCTCGTGGATCAGGTCGCCGCCGCGCTTGCGGACCGCGAGGACGGTGGCATCGTAGCGCTCGCCGAGCCGGATGTCGCGCAGCGGGCGGTCGAGCAGGGGGGATTCCGGGGGGACGACGACCTCCGCGAGCGCCCCGGCCGGCGGGCTCCCGAGCTCCTCGTCACGCACGACGGCGCTCGGGAGCAATCGGAGCCGCTCTGTCTCGATGAACTGGCGGAGCCGCCCGCGGTTCGCCCGGACCGTGAGGACGTCCCGGGCCCGGATCTCCTGGTCGGTGGCGGGGGCGACGAACGTCTCGTCCCCACGGAGGATCTGGAGGACGTCGAGCTCGTTCGCCGCGTCCTCGATGGCGCGACCGACCGGCTGCCCGACGAGCGGCGAGTCCGGCCGAACGAGCACTCGCGCGAGATGTTCGCGGACGGCGAACGACTCGGTGAGGTCCTGCTCGGGGTCCACCCGCTCGGGCAGCAGGAGCCGGCCCGCCGTCAGGAGGTAGAGCCCACCGACGACCACCACGACGACGCCTAGTTTGGTGAACTCGAACATCGAGAACGGGTGGTCGATGAGCCGCCGGGAGAGGTCGCTGGCCAGGACGTTCGTGGCCGTGCCGACGAGCGTGAGCGTCCCGCCGAGCATCGCGGCGTACGAGAGGGGGATGAGCAGCTTCGAGGGCGAGACGCCGCTCTCGCGGGAGAGATCAGTGAGCATCGGGACGAAGACCGCGACGACGGGTGTGTTGTTCACAATGCCCGCGAGGGGGCTCGTGACGGCGACCGTGGCGGCGAGCAGTCGCGTCTCGTCGCCGTTCGTGAGCCGCGCCATCGACCGGCCGAGCCGCTCGACGATGCCCGTCTCCTGGACGCCCGCGCTGAGTATGTACATGGCGACGACGGTGATGGTCGCGGGGTTCGAGAAGCCGGAGAGCGCGTCGGCCACCGTGAGCGCCGTCCACGGCTTGAGGAGAAAGGAGGCCACGAGCACGCCGACGGCCGTCACGTCGGTCGGCACCGGCTCCCGGACGAACAGGAGGACGGCGACGGCGATGAGGCCGAAGACGAGCAGCATTCCGACCGACGCCGTCGGCGCGACCATGCGGGACCCTTGCCCCCCCGATTCTTGATGATTTCGGACGGGACGCCGCCGATCCGGATGGACACGCTTTTTCTGCCGGCCCGAGTTCGGACAGACGATGCCCGAGCAGGACCACGCCGAGCGCAGCAGGGCGGAACTCGGCTTCTCCCGGTGGTGGCTCATCGCCGCGGCCGTGGCGATGATGGCCGTCGTCGGCCCGTACCAGTACGTCTGGACCGCCATCGAGGGGCCGATCGCCGAGCAGCTGGCCGTCCCTCTGCCGGCGATCGGGCTCGTGTTCACGCTGTTCGTGATCTTCCAGGCCGGCTCGCAGTTCCCGGTCGGCTGGTGGCGCGACCGGCACGGCCCGCGGGGGATCTCCCTGCTCGCGGGCGTGCTCGCCGGCGGCGGCTACCTCGGCGTGGCCACCGCCACCCAGGTCTGGCAGCTCTACCTGTTCTACTCGGTCGGCGCCATCGGCGTCGGCATCGTCTACACGGTCGCGGTGAACACGGCGTTGAAGTGGTTCCCGGACCGCCGGGGCCTGACCACCGGCCTCGGGACGATGGCGTTCGCCGGCGGCAGCGCGCTGTTCGTTCCGTACGTCCGCGCGAACGCGACCCCGACCGGCTATCCCGACGTTCTGCGGTCGATGGGACTGCTCATCGGCGTCGTCGTCATCGCCGGCGCGGTCGTGCTGCGCGACCCGCCGCGGGAGTGGCTCGAGCGACGGGCGACGGCCGCCGAAGCGGCCGACGGGGGAACGGCTGGCGAGAGCGGAGCCGACGGCGAGGCGACCGCGCAGACGGCCCGGACCGACGAGCGCGCGCCGACCGGGGGCTCGTACACGCCCCGCGAGATGGTCCGAACCTGGCAGTTCTGGCTCATGTACGCGATGTTCGTCGGCGTGAGCGGAGCCGGGCTGATGCTCACGGCGAAGATCGTCTCGTTCGCGGTCAACCTCCAGCTGACGGCCGTGACGGCGACGGCCGCGGCGACCGTGCTGCCCCTCGCCGGCGGCGTCGGGCGGCTGGTCCTCGGGGAGCTCTCGGACCGCGTCAACCGGCGTAATGCGATGGCGGTCTCCTTTACGCTCTGCGGGGTCGGGCTGTTCGCCGTCGTCGGCTTCGGGCTTGCCGGCGCGAGTCTCGCCTTCGTCGGCGCGGTCATCGTCGCCACGTTCTTCTGGAGCCCGCAGTACACGCTCTTCCCGACCGTCGTCGCCGACTACTACGGCGAGCGCAACTCCTCGGCGAACTACGCGCTGCTCTACTCGGGGAAGATGTGGGGCGGGCTGTTCGGCGGCGCGGTGGCTGGCGGGCTCGTCGCCGTGACCAGCTGGCCCACGACGTTCCTGCTGGGCGGGGCGCTGGCGGTCATCTCGGGACTGGCCGCGCTCGCGCTCAGGCCGCCCCGCGAGTAAGCGGTTGGCTTTTGACCCCACCGCCCGAACCCCCAGGCATGGCTGCGCAGAACCCGGTCGAGCAGGTGCGCGGGAACCGACGCCAGGCCGCGCTCGCGGTCCTCCCGTTCCTCCTGCTCGGGCTCGCGGACGTAGTCCTGCTGCTCGGCTGGGGGCTCGACCCGCTGTGGGGCTTCGCCATCCTGCCGCCGATCCTGTTCGTCAGCGTCATCGCGTGGATCGTATTCAAGACCGGCTTCGTCGAGGACCACGACTGACGAGCCCCGTTCTCCGCGCCGGTAGCCTGGCTGTGTGCACCCCGAGCGGACGAGCCGGCTAGACATTTATATACGAAAAAATCTCACGTGTGAACGACTACCACTAAATTCCAATTCGACCGGTCCGGCTATTTATTTTTGTCAAAACACATATCAAAAAATTTATGTTGTGGGGCGGTGACGGTTTATCCGTCATGAGCGAAACCAACATGAAGGCGTACCTGGCTGAGAACCCGCGGATGATCGGCGCGCTGTTCGCGATGCTGCTGCTGCTCGCGACCGCGGGGAACGCGTCCGCGGCGTGGGGGATAACCGTCTTCGGTCCGTAGAGAACGCTGTTCCGGTACTTAAAGGACGCTGGGGTCGAACTCGTCAGCCCAGTGTAGCTTCCCGTCGATGACCACGGGGCCGTCCTCCAGGGAGAGGAACTCGATTACTTCCTCGCGCGAGACAGTGTGCTGGTTCGACCTGCTCAGACCGAGGTAGTAGTTCGAGCTCGATTCGACCATCGGCATCACGAGGGTGCCCATCCCCTGGTGGTTCGTGGGGAACGACCGGTAGGTCATCTCGACTTCGTCCGGGTCCCCGGTAGTCGAGATCTCGCAGAGCACGGGGAGACCACTCTCGGCCTGCGCGATAGCCAGGCCGCCGTCACCCACGACGACGTACTGCTGCCCGATGACGCTCTGGTCGCTGGCGATGGTGAGGCCGGCCCGGAGCGGAAAGCCACGGTTCAGCAGGCGGGAGAGGGTTGCGCCGATCTTCACCGCGCCCGAGTTGATGACGTCGCGGAGGGTGACGACGCCGCCGATGGCGCCGTGCTGGATGAGCGCGAGGCCCTGCTCGTAGGACTGGCAGGCGTTCAGGAAGAAGGCGTCCACGCCGACCGTCTCGAGGGTCTTCGCGTCTAGCTTGCCGTCCGCACACTGGAAGCCGTGGGCGTCGATGTGGCCGATGTAGTGGAGGAAGTCGGTCTCCCCGGCGAGCAGCGCGCGGAGCTCCTGGCGGGTCAGCTCGTGGTGGACGGAGACGTCGAAGGGCAGCTCCGTCCGGGAGCCGTAGACGGTGTCGACGACGTCGCGCTCCTCGTTCATCTCCGGGTCGTTGCAGACGACCGTGATGTCGATGTCGCCGTCCGCGGGCGCGCGGTCGAGGCGGTTCCGGAACGCCTCCACCGTCGGCTTGCTCGCGCCGATGGGCGCGCCGGAGCCGAACCAGGCCTGCTCCATCGAGTCGGTCTGCTCGGGTCGCAGAGTCGCCGGGCCGGGGCTCGCGGACTCGCTCGCGCTCCGGGTGAAGTCGTCGGTGCGCAGGAAGTCGTTGACCGCCGCGAGCTGGTCCGCGGAGCCGGTCGCCGCCTGGACCTTCGGCGACCGGATGATCGCCAGGTCGTCGACGAGGAACGGGAGCAGCTCGGCGCTCTGGGCCTCGGGGGCGACGTGCGTCGTCAGCTTCCACTCGGGGATCTGGTCCGCGACCGCCTCGTACGGCACGGCGAGGTAGGCGGCCAGCCGCTCTCCGAGCGACAGGTCGTAGAGGGCGGCGAAGTCCAGTTCGAGGTCGGCCTCGATGGCCCGTCGCTCGTGGAGGTCCACCTTGTAGTAGCCCTCCGTCCGGACCAGGCAGTCGAGGAAGAACGTCTGTTTCAGCACGCGCTCGACCTCGTCCTCGAACCCGCGGGGGGAGTCGAGGCGGTGTTCGAAGCCGACGTCGGTGACGATTCGCGGGACGGAACCGGGAACGACCTCGGCACCGAGGTAGTACGCCAGGGAGGCGACGACGTAGACCGACCGGTGGTCGGTCGGCACCTCGATGCGGACGCCCGTGTCAGGGCGCTCCAGGTGGGCCGGGACGTGGAGTTCGTCGCCGAGTTCGATGGTCGGGGGGTGGCCGCGGAGCGTCGGGTACGAGCGCTCGGGGCTGGTCGTCTTCAGCGCGGAGCCGAACGTCGAGATCGCGGCCATCAGGTCCGCCGGGTCGCCCGTCGTCGTGACGGTGGCGGCCGGGTGCTCGTGCCGCGAGCGCGAGCCGACCTGGACCGACGTCTCCCCGTCGAACTCGATGCGCGTCCCGTCGAAGCCCGAGGTGAGGAGCATCGCCGCCTCGACCCGCAGGTAGGTCTTCACCGGGGTGGTGAGTTCGACGCTGTAGGAACCGGCCGGCACCTCCTCGTAAGCGAGGTGCTCGGTCTCGGCGACCGTCTCGCCCGCTTCGTTCCGCACGTAGACGCCGGTCACGGTCGGGAGGGTGATCGCGTCGGTCGTGATCTCGACCGCGTCGGAGACCGGAAAGAGGAACCGGTCCGTGCCGACCGGCGTGGGCGCGACCGCGCTGGTCGTCCCCAGCACGTACTGATGGCGCTCTATCGGATCGAACACCTCCAGACCGCCATCAGGGGCGGGGGTGAACACGATACCGGTGCCGACACCGCCGGAACCGTCTCGGCGACCCCCATTCTCGACGTACATCTACTCCGCTTGTTTTTATCCGGAAACAAAAAGGTATCGGCCGCGATGGCACATCGAACGGTTCCCGTCTTCATCCGGTCACCTCGACGCCGTGACCGAAAATTCGTGTCGGTCCCGTCCCCGTCGCGCCGTTACGGTCCGGTACCGGGCAGCCCATCGCCCGAAGGTCTACCGGCCCACGACCGTCAAACCCCCGCTGATTCGATCACCGAGGAGACGGTCGCCAGCGAATCGAGGACGTAGTCGGGCGACGCGTCGTGGTCGGCAGCCCGGCGGTCTCGGGAGACGCCGGTCCCGACGAGCGCGGTCGTCATGCCCGCGCGTTCTCCCATGGCGATGTCGGTGTCGAGCCGGTCCCCGACGACCAGACACGCCTCGGCCGGGACCCCTAGCCGGTCGAGTGCGAGGTCCACGGTCGTCTGCGAGGGCTTGCCCAGGACGACGTCCGGGTCGCGCTCCGTCGTGTACGCGATGGCGCCGACGATGGCCCCCGACCCGGGGACCACACCGCCATCGCCGGACGGGATGGTCCGGTCCGGGTCGGTCCCGACGAAGGCGGTCGCGGGGGAGCGAAGCGCGACCAGCGCGTCGGTCAGGTCGTCGTAGTTGAACGACCGGTCGTAGGCGGCGACGAGCACGTCGGCCGCCGCCGGCTCGTCGGTCACGCGGAGTCCCGCCTCCCGGAACTGGGAGACGAGCCCGGACTCGCCGACGACGAACACGCGGTCCGCGGGATGTTCGTCGACCAGGTACTCGGTCGTGGCGACGCCCGAGGTGAGTATCTCGTCTGGGGACGCCTCGACGCCGAGACGGCGGAGCCGGTCGGCGAACCCCGCCGGCGAGCGGACGGGGTTGTTGGAGACGAACAGGACCCGGAGGCCAGCCTCGCGGAGCGCACGGACACCCTGGTCCGCGTCCGGGACGAGCTCGTCACCCCGGTAGACGGTGCCGTCGAGGTCGACGATGGCGGCGCGGAGCGTCATCGGCTCGGGATTGACCGGCGGCCCTCTTGTACTCCGGGGTGTGTTGGCCGGCCTGGGTCGGTCGAACCGTGGACGGTCCCCCGAGTGGCCTGACACGAGTCAGTCGCCGGAATCGCCGTCCAGCACCGGGTTACAATGACTTACAATGAATTACAAACGCTTACAAACCGCTCAGGACGGTCCGTCGCTTCCGCTGTCGGTCTCTCGGCCGTCGGATTCGCCACCACCGACGCCCCCCCGCTCGGCGTCGTCGAGCGCCCCGGTCATCGCGTCGGCGAAGCGGGCCGCGTCCTCGGCCACCTGCTCGACCGGCACGCCCGTCTCGCGGGCGATGACGAGGAGGTGCTGGGCCAGAAGCGAGAGCGCCTGCATGCCGACGCGCTCGGCGTCGCCGGTCCGGTGGGCAAAGGAGTAGTCGTACTCCTCGCCGCGGGCGACGGCCACGAAGAAGCCGTCCACGTCCTCCTGGTCGAGCAGGGCGGCCGCCGCCGCCCGGTCGGTCGCGAACTCGTCGTCGCTCATGCCCGAGGGTTCCGGCGAGCGGGCAAAGAACTGGCGGTCGTCAGTCGGCCGACGCGGGCTGGCCGACCTGGCTCTCGGGGACCGTCCCGTCGTCGTTCCAGCCCCGGGCCGCGTAGTACTCGTCGAGGGCGGCCTCGAAGCCCGGCAGGTCGTAGGGTAGCGTGTCGTCCGAGCGGTCGAAGCCGCGCTGGTTGTTGAAGTGGCGCTCCAGTTCGACCACCTGCGCGCCCACGGCGAGCAGGTCGTCGTACGCCGCCTCGAACAGCGCCTCGTAGCGCTCGGGGGTCATGAAGTCCCGGGAGAACCGACAGACGACGCCACAGTCCTCCAGCGCGCGGGCGTTCTCCGCCTCGACCAGCTTCGCGGGCTTCTCGTCCAATCCCGCCGGGGGCATCGCGCGGTCCTTCGAGACGAGCGGGTACTCGTACTGGTAGAACGTCGAGTACATGTGGTCGGCCCCGCGGTTCGAGGTGGCGAAGGCCAGGCCCTGGCCGTTGAGGTGCCGGCCGTCGTGGGCCGAGAACGCCATCCCCTTGACCGTCCAGTCCTCGACGCCGAGTTCCGGGGCCGCGCGGTGGACCCCCTCGGCGAGCAGGTCCCCCTCGCCCTCGCGGTGGGCGATCTTCTCGACCAGTTCGTAGACCAGCTCCTCGTTGCCGAACTCGTCTTCGCTCTTGAGGTACGCCGAGACGACGTCGCCGCAGCTGATGGTGTCGAGGCCGTACGTATCGCAGAGCTCGTTCGAGCGCATCACCGAGACGATGTCGTCCACGCCGGCGTTGCTCCCGAACGCCATCACCGTCTCGTACTCCGGCCCCTCGGTCTCCAGGCCGGTGGCCTCGTCCCGGGTCGGGAGTTTGCACGCGAACGCACAGGCCGAGCACGAGCCCTTCTTGTACTTCTTCTCCTCGACGCGGTCGCCGCTGATGGACGCCGCGCCCTCGAAGGTGAGCTGCTCGAAGTAGTACGAGGGGAGCGCCTCGACCGTGTTCGCGAACTCGGTCATCGAGGAGGTCCCCTGGCGCTTCATGATGTTGTCGCTGGTCGCGGCCTCCCGGTGGACGTCCATCTGGACGGACGGGAACTCGACGTCGGGTGCCGAGTCGCCGTCGAACGTGACCGCCTTGAGGTTCTTCGCGCCGAAGACCGCGCCGAGCCCGCCGCGCCCGAACGCCCGGCTCTCGGTGGTCATGACGGCGGCGAACCGGACACGGTTCTCCCCGGCCGGGCCGACGCAGGCGACGTTGTCCGCGCCGAGGTCGTGTGCGGTCTCCATGTACTCGACGACCTCCGGGACTGTCGCCCCTTCCAGGTCGGGAACCGGCTCGAACTCGACGCCCTCGTCGGTGACGTGGACGGCCACGAGCCCGTCGCTCTCGCCGACGAACTCGACCGCGCCGTAGCCGGTCCCCGCGAAGTGCCGGGACATGAACCCGCCGGCGTTCGAGGAGAGCAGGCCCCCGGTGAGCGGCGAGAGGCCGGTCAGGTTCATCCGCCCGGTGAAGCTCATCGTCGAGAGCTGCATCGGCCCGGTGGTGAACGTCAGCCGGTTCGCCGGCCCGAGCGGGTCGGCGTCGAACGGGATGCGCTCGTGGGCCAGCCTGGTCGCGACGCCCCGCCCCCCGATGAACGAGGCGAGCACGTCGTCTACGTCTTCGGTGCTGGTCGTCCGCTCCCCGAGATCGATCGAGAGCAACGGCCCCTCCGCGTGAATCATGCCCGGAGCTTGGGCGCTCACCCCCAAATAAACTACGACTTCGGCGATTCGACGCCGTACGGTCTCCGCTCTCTCCTCGGCGGCCGGACCCCGTGACGACTGGCCGGTATGTGACGACTCGCCGGCAACGGACCTCCCCCGCTACACGGCGGGGCGACGGGCAGATTTTTGGCGCTCCTCGGGCAACTCGAATCGACGGATGATTGGGAAAGTCCCACCCGACGCCCTGGCCACGCTCCTCGAGAAGACCGGCGCGGCCGACCCCGACGTGCTGCTGGGGGCGGCCTACGGCGAGGACGCCGCCGTCCTCGACCTCGGCGACCGGTCGCTCGTCGTCAGCACCGACCCCATCTCGCTGGCCATAGAGCGCGTCGGCACGCTCGGGGTCGCCGTCGCCGCGAACGACGTGGCCGTCTCCGGTGCCCGCCCCCGGTGGCTCACCAACGCCATCTTCCTGCCCGACGACGACCCAGAGACGCTCCGGCGCATCACGACCCAACTCGACGAGGCAGCCACCGCCGCGGACGTCGCCATCGTCGGCGGCCACTCCGAGTACGACCCGGACCGCTCCCGGCCCCTGCTCGTGCTCACCTGCCTCGGCACGACCGACGCGCACGTCACCTCCGGGGGCGCACGACCCGGCGACGTGCTCGTCCTGACCAAGGGGGCCGGCATCGAGGCCACGGCCATCCTCGCCTCGGACTTCCGGGGGGCACTGGCCGACCGGGTCCCGGCTGGGACGCTCGACGCCGCAGTCGGCTTCTACGAGGACGTCAGCGTGGTCGCGGAAGCGATGGCCGTCCGCGAGTTCGCGACGGCCATGCACGACCCGACGGAGGGCGGGCTGGTCGACGGGCTGTTGGAGCTGGCGACGGCTTCGGGGGTGACGGTGGCGCTCGACCGTGGCGACGTCCCGCTCCGCCCGGAGACGCGGGCCATCTGCGACGCGATGGGTGTCGACCCGCTCGCCGCGTTCGGGTCCGGGGCGCTCCTCGCGGCCGTACCGGCCGACCGCCTGGACGACGCGCTGGCCGCACTCGACGAGGTCGGGGTCGACCACGCCGTCATCGGCCGGGTGGTGGACGCGGGCGACGCGCCGCTCGTACTCGACGGGGAGGCGGTGACGGAGCCGGTCCGGGACGAGCTCTACCGGTTCTGGGAGTGAGGCGGGCCGTCCGGCGGTGGCTTGCAGGTGAGAGGAGGGGCCGGTCGGCTCAGGCCTCGTGGATCTTCTCGCCGCGGTGGAGGCGGTCGGCGATGCGGAACGTCTGCTCGGCCTCCCGGCGAGTGGGGAAGTGGGCGCTCATGTACCGCGCGACGGCGACGAGCACGGTCCGACGGCGTGCTGGGTCGTCGGTCAGCGCCAGCTGCGAGAAGCCGGCCTCCAGACTCTGGAGCGTGTGGAAGTTCGCGTCCTCCCGGAGGAGGGCCTCGCCGAGCGTCGCCTGGAGCGCCGCCACGTCGCCGCCCGCGGCCAGGTAGTCGGCCACGAGCCGCCCGGTCGTGTCCACCTCGCCCTCCTCGTCGAAGGCGTCCAGCAGGGCCGACAGGCAGGCGTCCGGGTCGGCGTCGGTGTCCCCGGCCGGAATCTGGGCCGGGGGCGTGTTGAGGAATCTGTCGAGGTAGACGCTGGTGGCGCCGTCGAAGACGCCCCGGTAGAGCTCCCAGGCGTCCGTGCGGCGGGTCGCCCGGTGGACCGCGTTCGCGTAGGTGAACGTGTGGTGGACCGTGTTCCAGTCGGAGAACTCGTTTGCGGTCGAGAACTGGGCGACGCGGACGACCGCGGCGTGGGCGACCGCGGCCGCGAGCTGCTCGGTGGTCGCGCCGTGCCGGACGGCCTCCACCAGCGCGTCGACGACGGCGTGCGGGTCGTCCTCGAGCAGCGTGTCCACGAACCCGTCCGGCTCGGTCCACGTCTCGCCCTCGCCGTCGGCGACGTAGTCGGGGAGGTCACCGTAGGTCGTCTCCAGAATGGCCGCCAGATCGACGGGCTGGCGCCACGACGAGAGCTCCTCGCTCCGGGTGGCCGTCGTCAGCCCGGCGACGAGACTCGGGAGCACCTGGTCGGCGCACTCGAAGCCGACGTGGTCGAGGGTCTCGAAGGCCTTGTTGGCGAAGTCGAAGGTGTGGCCTGCGTCGAGGTAGCGGTGGTCGGTCGCGGCGGAGAAGACGATCTCCGCGACGGCCTCCTGGGGGAGCGTCTCGATGGCGGTCCGGAGCGTGCGCTCGGCGCCGTCCCGGTCGCGGACCTCGACGTTCTCGCGGAACCACTCCTTGAGCCGGGCGGCCCCCACGTCGCGGACCGCGAACGAGGGCTGGTCGAACTTCGGCGGCTCGCCCGCGCAGTCCGAGGCGACGTGGCGGAGCCCGGTGTAGAGCGCCCGCCGGCGGTCGTCCTCGCGGAGGGCGGGCAGGACGTTCTGCATCGCGGCGAGGATGGTCAGCCCCGGTCCCCAGCCGGCGGCACGGTAGTCGGTGCCGAACTCGACGCCGATGCGGAAGGGCTTCTCGGCGAGGGCACCGGCGTCGTCCAGCCCGATGACGGACTTCGCGAGGACCAGCCGCAGGTTCTCCTCCAGGCCGACCCGCAGGCGGGCGGTCCAGTGCTCCTCGGGCGGGGCGTCGCGAATCGGCGTCGGCCGGACGTAGACGTCGCCGTCGCGGACCTCGACCGGGTAGGTCGGCACGTCGTCGGCGAACGGGTCGAACGTGTCGCCACAGGAGAGCTCGAAGCGGGCGTGGTGCCAGTGGCAGGTGAGCACACCCTCGTCGACGGTGCCCTGGGTCAGCGGGAAGCCCATGTGGGGACACCGGTTGTCCACCGCGTGGACCGCCCCCTCGTGGTAGAAGAGGGCGATCGCCTGGCCGTTCCGGTTCACCAGCTTGCGCCCCTCGGCCTGGAGCTCCGAGAGCGACGCGGCCTTGACGAACTCCGAATCTGTGCTGGCCATCTCGTCCGGTAGTTGGTAACACGGGACCAAAAGGGCTCGCTGAAACGGGTTTTGGTAAGCTCCCGGAGAGGTATCGTCGGGCGAGTGGGACGTCTCGCGACCCAGGCCGTCGAGCGCGAACCCGTCGATTCGAGGGGGCACCGAACACAACCCCTAAACCCGCCGCCCACCAACGAAGAGCCATGGAGGACCGCGACGCGTTCCTGCGGGCGTCCTGGGCGAACGTCCTCGGGAACCTCCTGAAGATCCTCGTCGAGGGGAGCGTCGGACTGACCTTCGGGAGCCTCGCGCTGGTCGCGGACGCGGCCCACTCGCTCGCGGACCTGCTCTCGAGCCTGGTGGTCCTCGTGTGGGGCCGGCTCACCTTCGTCGGCCCGGACCACAACCACCCACACGGCCACGAGCGCATCGAGCCGCTGACCGCGCTCTTCGTCGGCGCGTCGCTGGTCGCGCTCGCGCTCAAGCTGTTCTACGACACGGCGACGGCGCTCCTCACGGGGCCGTCGGTCCGGTTCAGCCCGGTGCTGGTCGCCGGCCTGGGCTTCGCCATCGCGCTGATGGTCGCGGTCTACTGGTACACCGAGCGGATGAACGAGCAGGTCGGCTCGCCCGGCCTGAGCGCTTTGGCGACCGACAGCCTGAACGACGTGTTCACGTCGATGGCGGCGGTCGTGGGCGTCTTCGGCGTCGCCGTGGGCTACCCGGTGCTCGACCCGCTTGCGGGCGGCCTGGTCAGCCTGCTCGTGCTCAAGCAGGGCGTCGAGATCGCCCGCGAGAACATCGACTACCTGGTCGGGAGCGCCCCGCCCGAAGAGGACATGGCGCGGATCCGGCACGCCATCCGGAGTCATCCCGCGGTCGAGGGGCTCCACGACCTCACCGCCCACTACATGGGCACCGAGGTCGAAGTCGAGTTCCACGCCGAGGTGGACGGCGAGCTCTCGCTCCGGGCGGCCCACGACGTCGAGACCGAACTGCGTCGGGAGGTCCGCTCGCTCCCGCACGTCGGTGACGTCCACGTCCACCTCGACCCCTCGGGCCTCGGCGAGTGGAAGGACGCCGCCGAACCCCACGAGGCGGGCCTCTACCCCGAGCACCGGCCCGACGAGGCCGCCGACGCCGGGAGTCAGAGCCCCGAAGGGGTCTGAGTCGTTCTCGCGGCCCGGGAACGAGCGGCCCGCTTGATGTGTCCCCCGGCCGTACCGTCGCACATGGCCGACGATGGATCACAGCGCTCCGCGAGTGCAGACGGGTCCCCCACGGAGGGAACCCCCTCGGACCTCGACATCGCTCGGGCGACGGACCTCCGGGACGTCACCGACGTCGCGGCCGACCTCGGGCTCGCGTCGAGCGACGTCGAGCAGTACGGGACCGGCAAGGCCAAGCTCACCCGCGAGGCGATGGCCCGGCTGCTCGACGCCGACCCGACGGGGAAGCTGGTGCTCGTCACGGCGATGACCCCGACGCGGGCGGGTGCGGGCAAGACCGTCACCACCATCGGCCTCGGGGAGGCGCTCGCCCGCCTGGGGGAGCGCAGCCTCGTCGCCATCCGCGAGCCGTCCCTCGGGCCGGTCTTCGGCATCAAGGGCGGCGCGGCCGGCGGTGGCTACGCCCAGGTGCTCCCGATGGACGACGTCAACCTCCACTTCACCGGTGACATCCACGCCGTCACCGCGGCTCACGACCTGCTCGCGGCGATGCTCGACGCCCACATCCACCACGGCAACGCGCTCGACATCGACACAGAGCGGGTGGTCTGGCCGCGCGCGCTCGACGTGAACGACCGCGCGCTCCGCGAGGTCGTGACGGGGCTCGGCGGGCCGGCGAACGGCCCGCCGCGGGAGAGCGGGTTCCTGATCACCGCCGCCTCGGAGCTGATGGCCATCCTCTGCCTGGCGGACGGCTACGCGGACCTCCGCGAGCGCGTCGCCCGCGTCGTCGTGGCCTACGACCGAGACGGCGGGTCCGTGACCGCGGACGACCTGGGGGCGGCGGGCGCGGTGACAGCCCTGCTGACGGACGCGTTCCGGCCGAACCTGGTCCAGACGGTCGAGGGGACGCCCGCGTTCGTCCACGGCGGTCCCTTCGCCAACATCGCCACCGGCACCAGCTCGCTCGTCGCGGACCGGGTCGGTCTCGCCCTGGCCGACTACGTCGTCACCGAGGTCGGGTTCGGCGCGGACCTCGGCGCGGAGAAGTTCGTCGACCTCGTCGCCAGGCATGGGGTTCGCCCGGACGCTGCGGTCGTCGTGGCGACCGTGCGCGCGCTGAGACGGCACGGCCGAACCGACCACTCTCCCGACGACGACGAGGGCGTCCCCGACGTCGCCGCGGTGCGGGCGGGGCTGGCCAACCTGGACCACCACGTCGAGACGCTCCGGTCGGTCGGCCTACCAGTGGTCGTGGCCGTCAATCGGTTCCCGGACGACGCCGACGCCGAGGTCCAGGCCGTCCTCGACCACTGCGAGGCGGCCGGCGCGCCCGTCGGCGTCTCGACGGTCTACCGGGACGGCGGGGCCGGCGCGACCGACCTCGCGCGGGCGGTCCGGGACGCGGCGGACCGCGGGCCGGACCACTTCACCCCCGTCTACGACCTCGACGCGCCGCTCGTCGACAAGATCGAGGCCATCGCCACGACGGTCTACGGCGCCGACGGCGTCGACTTCGCCGACGCGGCGCTCGACGGCATCCAGCGCCTGGAGCGCCAGGGACTCGGGGACCTGCCAGTCTGCATCTCGAAGACGCCCACCTCGCTGTCCGACGACCCCGACCGGACGGGCGTCCCGACCGACTGGACGCTCTCCGTGCGCGAGGTCTACCCAGCGGCGGGTGCCGGCTTCGTGGTGGCGCTGACCGGGGACGTGCTCACCATGCCCGGCCTGCCGGCCGAGCCGTCGGCCCTGGACGTCGACATCGACGAAGACGGGCGGGTGACGGGACTGGACTGGTGACGACCGTGTCCCCACAGCACCCCGCGAACCCGAGCTACGAGCGCATCCTCGTCGCGACCGACGGGAGCGACGACGCGACGGCGGCCGTCGCGCAGGCGGCGGGTCTGGCGGCCGCCTACGACGCCACGCTGTACGTCGTCCACGTGGTCGACACGGAGCTGTTCGACCCGGCCGTCGCGGCCCAGGCCGTCTTCCGCTCGCTCGAACGGTACGGCGAGTCGGCCGTCCAGGCGGCCGCGGAACGGGCGACCGCGGCCGGCGTGGAGACGGTACGGACGTCGATAGAGCGCGGTGATCCCCACCGGGCCATTCTCGACTACGCCGACGCACACGACGTCGACCTCGTGGTGCTCGGGCGGCGGGGCTGGAGTGGCCTCGAACGGTCGCTCGTCGGGAGCGTCGCGGAGCGCGTCTGCAGACTGGCCGACGTGCCAGTGCTTACGGTCCGGGCGACGGCGGATTGACGACGGCGACCCCCGCTGACGACCGTTCCAGCTGCCTGTTCCCCAGGTGCCGACCGGAACCCGTGACGCCTTCGACGACCGCCTACAGCGCGACCTCGACGCCGTCGACGTAGACCGTTCGGACGTCGTGGATGGCTGCGATGTCGGCGAGCGGGTCGGCGTCGAGGACCACCAGGTCCGCGCGGTTGCCGGGCTCGATGGACCCCACGTCGTCGGCGGCGACGGTCCGCGCGGCGACGCTCGTCCCGGCCTTGATGGCCTCCATCTCGGTCATGCCGACCTTCTCGACGAACAGCTCGGCCTCCAGTGCGTTCTCGCCGTGCGGGACCAGCTCCGGCCCGATGAAGTCCGTTCCGAGGGCGATAGGGACACCGGCCTCGTAGGCTCGCCGCACGGCGTCGTAGTGGCTCTCGGCCGCCTCGCGGGTCTTGCGGAGGCCCCACTCGGGCACGCCGTGCTCCTCGCCGGCGGTGAGGATGCGGTGCATGATGGCGAGCGTCGGGACGAACGTCGCGCCGGTGTCGTGGAAGAGGTCGATGCACTCGGCGTCGAGGTGGAAGCCGTGCTCGATGGTGTCCACGCCGTTGCGCAGGGCGCTCCTGATGCCGGGCGCGCCCTGGGCGTGGCTGGCGACCGGGATGCCCACCCGGTGGGCCTCCTGGGTCATCACGCGGATCTCCTCGTCGGTGAACTGGCTCTGGTCGGGGGCGTCCAGCTCAGAGAGCACACCGCCGGTGGTCATGATCTTCAGCACGTCGACGCCCTGACGGATGCGCTTTCGGGCCTCCTTACGACACTCGGCCGGCCCGTCCGCGAGCGTCGAGATGCCCGCGCCGTCCGTGACCCACTCGTACGGGAGCGCGTGCGCGTCGCCGTGGCCCGCCGTCTGCGAGATGGCCTGTCCGCTGGTGTAGACGCGCGGGCCGGGTACCTCGCCCGCCGCGACGGCGTCGCGGAGCGCCAGCCCGGTCCGACTCCCGAGGTCGCGGACGCCGGTGAACCCCGCGGCGACGAGCGCCCGGAGGTCGGCCGTGGCGCGCACCGCGCCCAGCTCGGTGGACGTCCGCACCCACTCCATCGGGTCCATCGAGCGCGAGCCGGTGAGGTGGAGGTGCGCGTCGATGAGCCCGGGGACGACGACGCCGTCCGGGTAGGCGACGTGCTCGTGGTCGTCCGGGAGCGATATCTCCTCCTGCTGGCCGACGTCGACGACGCGGCCGTCCTCGACGACCACGCGAGCGTCGTCGAGCGGGTCGTCCGCGCGGCCGTCGACGAGCCGGCCACAGTCGATAACGGTCATGTCGGGTGTGATACGGAAGCACAGGGGTATAGGCCCTTCGGAACGAAGGGGGTTCGATGCCCGAGGACTGGCGGCCGACGCTCGACCGACTCCACGCGCACCTGGCGGCGACCGCGGAACGACCCGTTGTGGCGGGGCCCAGCCGGTGGCTCGGCGAGGCCGAGGCCGTCGTCTCGGACGTGGCCGACGGGGACGCGCCGACGGCCGCGGTCCGAACGCGCGTCGAGCAGGCCCGACACCTGCTCGCCCACGTCGACGAGACCGGCGACGACGAGGCCGACGAGCACGTCCGCGAGGCGCGGCGACTGGTCGAGGAGCTCCTGGCGGAACTGGCCGGCGAAGCGTAGGCGAGGTGGCGGTGTTCCGGTGGCGGATGCGGGTTCGAGGGGAGCGGCGGTCGAGCGGTCCAGCGGCGGTAGCTGACTCGCGTCCGACGATTACACGGACTTACATAGACTTACAACCGCTTACAAACATCGCTCGTCGGCGTTCGCGGCGGAGCCGGGCCGCCGTCCCCGGCGACGACCACTCCCGTCGAGTCACCCGCCGTCACCCTTCGTGGAGCTCGTCGGCCTCGACGACCGGCTCGACCGACTCGGCGGCCCCGCCGACGAGGTCGTCCCAGACGACGAGCACCGCCGGGGTGACGACCAGGGAGGAGAGGAAGGAGTAGAGGATGGCGAGCGCCGTCACCAGCCCGAACTCGCCGAGGATGGGCGTGATGGCGAGCACGAGCACCCCGATGCCCGTGGTCGTGGTCAGCATGCTCCCGGTGAGCGCGCCACCGGTCCCGAGGACCGTGCGGTCGAGCGCCGCGAACACGTCCTTGCCGTTCGCCTCGTACTCGTCGGCGAACCGGTGGACGAAGTGCGAGGAGTAGTCGATGCCCATGCCGATGGCGATGGAGAGCACCGTCGCCGTCAGCGCGTTGAACGCCACGTCGAAGTAGCGCATCGACCCCGCGATCCACGTCAGCGTCACCAGGATGGGGACCAGGTTGGCGACGCCCAGAGACGCCTTCCCCTCGAGGAGCCAGTAGACGAGCACGAGGAACACCGCCGTCGCGGCGATGGCCACGACGAGGCTCCGCAGCGCGGACTCGAAGATGCCGTCGGAGACGGCCTGGAAGACGACCGTCGAGCCAGTCGCGGTCGCCGGCAGCCGGTAGCGGTCGGCGACGGCGCGCGCGTCGGCGGTTATCTCGCGGTCGCTCGCCGAGCTCTTGGTGGTGTAGACGACCCTGGTCGCGCGCTGGTCCCCGGTGATGTACGAGAGCGCCTCCTGGCGGTACGGCGAGTCGAGCAGCTGGGCGTAAATCTGCCCCAGGTTGTCGTCGGGGACGCCGTCGTCGTTCGCGTCGCTGCGCTGGACGAGCCGCCGGAACGACGGCGAGACCCGCTCGTACTGGTGGATGACCGTGATGATGCTCTGGGTCCGGGCCGTCCGCCCGTCCGTGACGAACGAGGACGGCGGGTTCCGGCTCGCGTGGTGGATCGACTCCAGGGCGTAGTCCTCGCGCAGCGGCCCCTGGACGTAGATGGTCACCGTATCGCCTTGCACCGCGGTGAAGTGGTCCTCGAGGAAGTTCAGGTCGCGGGTGACGGTGTACGTCCCGGGGGCGAACGGCTCGGGGAGGTTGCGCTGGAACGCCGGCACGTGCTCCGGCGGGAGGAAGTCCTGCTGGGAGAACGAGGTGTCGACGCCGGTCCCGTAGTAGCCCAGGACGACCGAAGAGAGCAGGATGAGCACGAGGAACGCGTAGGGGGCGCGTCGGGCCACGGTGACGCCGACGGGGAGCACCTTGCCGAGCAGCGACTCCTCGTCGCCCAGCGGCGTGACGCCGAACGCGGGGATGCCCAGCCGCTCGCGCCACTGGTCGGTCAGCACCTTCGCCGCCGGCAGGAAGATGCCGAAGATGAGGAAGGTGAAGGTGATGCCGATGGCCGCGATGATGCCGAACTCGCGGATGGGGCCGAGCGAGCTCGTCGTGTTCGCGGCGAAGCCGATGACCGTCGTGCCGGTGACGATGAAGAAGGCGACCACGAGCTGGTCGGTGGCGATGCGCATCGACGGCACCACGTCCTTCCCCAGCGCCCGCTCCTCCCGGTAGCGGTTGATGGCGTGGATGCCGAAGTCGATGCCGACCGCCAGCAACAAAGGCGGCACCGCGACCAGCATCTGCGTGAACGGGATGTTCGCCAGGCCCATGAACCCCAGCGTCCAGAGGATGGCCATCCCCAGCGAGACGATACCCAGGAGGAGGTCGAGCGGGTCGCGGTAGGCGAAGACCAGGAAGGCGACGATGAGCAGCACGGCCGCCGGGATGACGATGACGAGCGAGTCGAAGATGACGTTCGAGAACTCGGCGGCGATGATGCCCGAGCCGAACACCCTGAAATCGCCACCGACGGAGCCCGCGATGGCGCGCTCCTCGAGCTGGATGCGCTGGAGCGGGCTGGAGCCACTCGACCCCACGGACTGGCTGAGCCCGCCGGGGAGCTGGTGGGTGATGACGGCGACGGTCGCGGAGGCCGAGGCGCTCTGGGCGTTGAAGTCGTTGCTCAGCTGGCTGACGAACCCGGGGTTCCGGGCGGCCCGCCGGACGGCGGTGTCGATCTCGGTCGGCGTCGCCTGCCTGACCGCCCGGCGCTTTGCCTGGAGGGTCGTCGCGTTCGGGTCGAGCTGCGTCGCCACGACGTCGGCCGCGCTGACGTGTCCGGAGACGCGCAGCCCCGTCCGGCTGCTGATTCGGTCCTCGACGGTGAGCATCCGCGAAAGCGAGCGCTTCGAGAGCACGTTCTGCCCCGTCTGGATGAGCTGCGTGCTCCCGGTGTCGGGCGCGAACGGCCGGCCGAACTCCGTCGTCACGTGGTCGTAGGCCTGCTGGGCGGGCACGTCCTGGGTGAACTGCTCCGTGCCCGCGGAGGTCGAGACGTTCCCCAGCCCGACCGCGAACACCGCCGTCACGACGAGGAACGCGACGATGACCGCCGCCGGGCGCTCCGAGATCTGGGAGTCCAGCCAGTCGATGACCACCTGGTGGTCGAGCATGTCAGCGCCGGAGCCAGAGCCAGCCGCCGACCAGCGCGACGCCCACGACGACCAGCCCGCCGACGATCATCGTCGCCGGGACGCCCCCGCTGTCCTTCGGCACGGTCACGTCGACCGGCACCTGGTAGGTCTCTGAGAGCTTCGTCTGCCCGTCGGGGGTGTCGTACTGGAAGTCGGTCTCCAGCACGTAGGTCTTCTGCAGGGCGGTCCCCGAGGCGCTCACGGCGAACGTTATCTCGGCGGACTGACCGGGGTCGAGCTTCGAGACGAACGCCTCGTCGTCGCTGGCGGAGAGCGGGTCGTCCACGAACGCCTTGGCGTTGACGTTCCGCAGGGTCTCGTTGCCGTTGTTGGTGACGACCAGCGTGACGGAAGCGGAGCCGCCGGCCGTCACGGTCGCCGCCTTCGGCTCGACGGTGAAGCGGTCGCGCTTCGGCGCGACGGCGACCTTCGCGGTCAGCGGGTCGCTCTGTCGCTGCTCGTCGTCTGCGTTCCGGTAGCGCAGCCGGTAGGCGAACTGTCGCGGGCCGGCCCGCGCCGAGTCGCTCACCTCGACCGGCAGCGAGAACGTTGTCGACTGGTTCGGGGCCAGGTCGCCGATGGCGTACTCCGTCTCCAGGGGGTGGACGTTCGGCTGCTGCGTGGCGAAGACGACGACCGCGTCGTGGGCCGTCTTCGGGCCGTGATTGGTGATGGTGCCTGTCACGGTCCCGTCACGGCCGGCGCGCAGGTCGCTCGTGATCCCGTCGAGCGAGAAGGACTGAGCGCGGAGCGGCGTCATCCCCGTCGAGACGGGGGGCGACTGCCGGGCCGTCCCGTTCTCGTCGTCGTAGGCCACCGAGAGCTGCAGTGCGTACTGCCGGCGCTCGGCGTTCGGGGCGACCGACACCTTGTACTGCACCGTCCGGGTCTCGCCGGGCGCCCACTGCCCGACGAATCGGCTCGCGCTCCCGGACTTGCCGAACGCCACGTCGGCGCTCGTGGACTTAAGCGTGGCGGTGGCGTCGGTCGCGGCCCGCTCGCCGACGTTCCGCACCTTCAGCGTGACCGTCCCCGTATCGCCGACGGGGGCGTCGGAGCTGGTGTCGACGACCCTGAACCGGGCCCGCGGGTCGACGTGGACCGTCGCGTAGGCGGTGTCGGAGCCGTTCTCGTCGCCGTTGAACTCGTATCTGACGTGGATGGGAATCCGGTAGTCCCCGGCGCTGATGTTCCGGGGCACGGAGATGCGGAAGGTGACCTGTCGCGGGGCGCCGTCGGCCATCGTCCCGAGCACCATCGTCCCGGACTTGACCTCGATTGGCGTCTTCCCGGAGCTGGCGCTCACGCGGACGTTGTGCGCCTGCTTCACCCGGTCGTCGGGCTTGGGAGCGTCGTTGACGAGCTGGACGGTCAGTTGCGTCTGCTGGCCGGGCACGAGCGTCGGGTCCGGGACGTACACCTTGAACTGGGGGTCTTTGACCGCGGCGGCCGTCCCCGGGGCGACGAGCAGGCCGACGACCAGAAACAGGATGAGGGAGTTTCGAATCATGCCGTATCACCGACGGGTCGGATGACGGCGACCGTCGCCGTCCGATGTCGTTGCAGGCGGTAGGGTCATAGTGCATATAAACGGACGGAAACCGGGATGAACCGAGGGGTGGTTGTTTTCCGCCCGCGCGGCGCTACGACCAGAATCGACAGCGGGCGAGGGAGTGTTCGGAATCGAAATGATAGATGCCAGATGGAACCCCGGCAGGGAACCGGCGAGTGTAGCCGGTACTGGTGCCGGTCCAGGCGAACCAGTCCGTCGTCTGGCCGCGGCTGTCGCAAAAATTGCCGGTGTGCGTTCGGGCGGCGACGTTCGGTTGGGAACTGCCCCAGCCGACCTCGTGACCGCGTCGACGTCGCCCGGTAGAGCGACCCCGACTTCGACGACCTGGTTGCGGGTCCGACTCGATCGACGTAGACGAGACCACCGCAGTCCGCTCGAAGGCGACGACGACCGTCACCGGCGTCGCCGTCACCCCACTCCGCAGCGGTCCTCCGCAGCGGTCGACCCGGTCTACGCCAGCCACTCCTCGGGCTTGGTGTCGTAGTCGACGTCGCTGGCGGCGATGTCCTCGACTTCCTCCCACGCAAGCTCCTCCGTCGAGAAGCCCTCGCCGTCGTAGCGGACGAGCAGGCCCTGCTCCTCGGGCTCGGGCTCGCGGTGGCGGCGCTCGGCGATCTCGGCCTCGCGGTCGCTGACCCGCTTGACGATGGTCTTGAGGTTCACCGGCCGGCCCCAGAGCTCGAAGACCCGCTCCAGGGTCTTGCGGGCCTGCTCGACGTCGAGCATGATGCCGTTGTACTGGTGGCCGATCAGGAGCTCGTTTCTGTTCTCGTAGTTGGCGTCGTAGACCGCGATGGTCGGCTTGCCCATGTTGGTGAACTGCAACAGGAGCTTCTTCTTGACGTCCTCGTAGTCCGTGCTCGTCGCCCGGTAGTCGCCGGTCGCGCGGCTGAACTCGTAGGTGAAGTAGTGGTTGGCGTCCACGAACTCCTGGGTGAGGAACTGGTCGACGAACGTCACGTCGTTGTGGCTCTCCCGGACCTCGTAGAGGGTGTCCCAGCCGGTCGAAAAGTCGACGTCCTCGAGCGCCGCCTCGACGGTCGGGTACCGGGCCTCCTCGAAGAGGTAGCGGGCGATCTGCTCGAGCTCGTTCCGCCCGATTCGCGGGAGGAAGCCGCGGTACTGCGGCTTGGCGAGCGAGAAGTGGCGACGGGCCAGCCCCTCGTAGGTGAGCACCTTCCACGGATGGCGGTCGACGTCTACCTCGCCCGCTCTCGCCGCCTCCAGGGCGTCCCGGTCGACGTAGACGGAATCCAGGCTGTCCAGGCGGTCCAGGGTATCGCTCCGCACCGAGTCGAGTGCCTCCGGCGGGGCGAGCGCCGCCTGCACCGCGTCGAAGTCGACGACGTCGTGGAAGTTTCGCCAGGTGACGCCATCGACCCTGAGCAGGTGTTCGGCAACCTCGCGGCGGTTGGCCGTGTTCTCGACGTACTCCCAGAGCTCCTTGCCCAGTTTGTAGGGGTTGAACCCCGGCGAGCCGAGCACCTGGGCCTGGTGGTCGGCGTAGTCGAGGAACTCCTCGGCGCCCGCGAACGCCTCCTCGCCCATCATCAGCGACTCCCAGTAGGCCGCCCATCCCTCGTTCATCACC
>Ga0102959_1000025_pt1 | contig 45468 bp, 45 predicted proteins | sample SalPonF2_B_D2_MG_FD_84520 | JGI IMG/M metagenome (GOLD analysis project Ga0102959, IMG submission 84520) | Salt pond soil microbial communities from South San Francisco under conditions of wetland restoration - Salt Pond MetaG SF2_B_D2_MG ...
CCACCCGACACCCCCATCGACTCCCTACTCCCCACCTCGTCGACCCCGACACCCCGCTCCCGTCGACTACCGGTCCCCCTTCTCTCTCGAACTCCGCTCCCCAATCGAACCGACGGCGTTGCCGGAACCTCGGGTTTCTCCGTCCACCCCGGCCTACTCCAGACCGATGACCGGACACCGGAACCGTGGCTACCGGCGGCTGTTCGACGGCGAGCTTTCCTTCGGCCTCTTTTTCCCCATCACGTCCTCGACCGACCCGTTCCCGCCGCTGGACGAGCAGGTCGCGCTGGCGCGGTACGCGAGCGACCTGGGATTCGACGCACTCTGGGTCCGCGACGTCCCGCTCTACTGGCCGAAGTTCCGCGACGCCGGGCAGGTGTTCGACCCCTGGGTCTACCTGGCGCACGTCGCCGCGGGGACCGACGACGTCGCGCTGGCGACGGGGAGCATCGTCCTCCCGCTGCGGCACCCGCTCCACGTGGCGAAGGCCGCGGCCTCGGTGGACCGGCTCTCCGACGGGCGGCTCGTCCTCGGCGTGGCCAGCGGCGACCGCCCCCCGGAGTTCCCGGCGTTCGGCGTCGAGGAGTCGACCCGCGGCGAGCGGTTCCGGGAGCACGTCCGCGTGCTCCGGGCGGTCTGGCGCGAGTCGTTCCCCGAGGTCGAGTCGTCGTTCGGCACGCTCGACGGCACGCTCGACCTGGTCCCGAAGCCGACGACCGAGACGCTCCCGTTGCTGGTCACGGGCCACGCGCGCCAGTCGCTGGACTGGATCGCCGAACACGGCGACGGCTGGCTCTACTACCAGCTCCCGCTCGGGACCCTGGCGGGCGTGCTCGAGGACTGGCGCGGGGCGACCGACGGGTCGAAGCCCTTCGCCCAGGCGCTCCACGTCCAGCTCGATTCGGACCCGACGGCCGGGATGTCCCACGTCCACCAGGGCTACGCGGCGGGCAGCGAGTGGTTCGTCTCGCACGTCCGCGAGCTGGCCGACCTCGGCGTGGACCATCTCGCCATCTCCATCCGGGGCGGGGACCGCGACGAGCGGGCGGTCCTCGACCAGTTCGCCGACGAGGTAATGGCCGAGCTGTAGGCCGGCCGGGGCCGTCGCGGTGGGTTCCTCCCGCCGGTCGTGCTTGGAGCCGAGCGGCGTGGCGGCCGCTCGACGGTTCGGGCGCGTGGGGCCGGGTCGACAGCCTGGCGGGGCGACAGTCGCTCGGCGGTTTCGGGCGCGGAAAGATGCGCGGGTAGTCGGGACCGACTCAGGCCTTCGGGGTGATCACGCCGGCGAACGTCTGGAGTTCGATGATCTCGCCCGGGATGTGGAACGTGTCGGTGGCGAACTCGTACTCGTTGTCGGGCGTGTCCGCGTGCCAGATGATGTGGCCGTGGGCCCCCTCCACGAGCTTCTCGTCCAGGACGAACTCGGTGCCCGCCTGGCCGAACTCCTCGAAGAGCCCCGAGAACAGCCCGCGAATCTCGTCGAGCCCGCGGTAGGTCTCCATCTGTGCCACGACGACGGAGTCCTCGTCGTAGTCCGCCATGACGGCCTCGATGTCCTGCGATTCGAACGCGTTCAGGTGGTGGTCCAGAACGTCTTCTGTCGTGCTCATTGGTTCTCCCCCTTGACAGGGGGTGTACCTACGACCGGTCGCGCCTAATCGTTTTCCACCGGCTTCTCCCGGTGCTGTGTTTTGCCGTGGCGGCCCGGGGGCTTTGTCGGTGCCCGTGCGACCGGCGGTCCCGGGCCCGGGTGACGGGAAAACCGGGGCGGTGCACCGACCAGTCGAGGCCATCGTGGGCGCTCTCCTCGAGGAACGGAAATCGAGGGCGGCGGGCCCGATTGTAAGCGAATGTAAGTTTCTGTAAGTGATTGTAAGTCACCGTGACCGCGCCCGGAACGCCGTGCTGGCTCCCCGAGTCTGTGGACCGCGGAGGAGAAACCGGTACTGGTCTCGACGGCTCTGTCGAATTACCAGAAAATCGATAATATGGGCGTGCTGCATACAGAGGACGGATTCAGCAGACCGATGACGCCCAGTCGGGGAGACGCCACCGGACCGCTGCTGTTGGGGGCGCCACTTCGACTTCAGGGGACACCGCTTTCCCCTGCTGGGGACTAGACGGTGGTATGGTGGAGTACGAGGCCACGTTCGAGATCGAGTCAAAGGCTGATGCGTACGCCGTGGAGAAATTATTGACTCGGCTGTACGATATCCTTCGGGAGGAGGCACGGACGGTGCGTGAAGGGACGAGTGATTCGACGGAGATGCTGGAGCAGTTCGAGATCGTCCGCAATGCAGCGCAGAATCCGATGCCCGGCACGTTGACCGTGGTATACGAACAGGACGACGAGCCATTCGAGGAGTGATTGGAGAAACGGGCGATGGGCGCTGCCGCTCGCACCCCCTTGGTGTGAGATCTCCACTCGGGCCAGCACGTCAGGTCGACGGCGGTGGTCCGCACGGTCGGCTGGAAGGTGCCGGCGGTGTCACTGCTCGCCGACGGGTCGGTGCTACATTTGCGCTATGTATTCATCATGACGGCTGAAACCTATCTCCGGGTGAGGATTTCGACAGAACCGTCCCGACGGAGCGACGATGATCCGCGACGAACGACGACGAGCGACGACGAGGAGCGACCGACGACGACCGACCCGCGGCCGACGGCAGACGTCGGACGGTCCTACGGCAGCACGCGCCAGAGAAGCGACATGGCGCGGTAGCCGAGCGAGTTGTTCTCGTAGCCGCGCCAGCCGCGCATTCCCCCGGCCAGCGTCGTCGCCTCGTAACCGTCCTCCTGGAGGGCGCTCGTCGCGCGTCGAGCGACGACGCCGGCCTTGCAGACCGTGACGACCTCGCGGTCCTTCGGGATCTCGTCGAGGTGACTGCGGAGTGCCGAGGCGTCGCCGCCCCGCAGGTCGTCGTACACCGGCACGTTGTGACTGCCGCTGATGTGCCCGTCTCGGTAGTTCTTCCGGGGACGGATGTCGAGGACGAACACGTCCTCGCGCGCGCTGCGCTCGTCGAACTCGGCCGGTCTAATCTTGCCCATTATCCCCAACTCTGCACTCGACAGTCATATGCGTGGCGTTCCCCGACGGACCCGTCCAGCGCGTCGAGCGTGTCGTCCGTGGGCGGCGACGCTGGCCGGGACGGGTCGGTCGACGGAACAATGAAAGCGTTCGTGGCCCAACGTCCAGCCATGACCGCCAGTCCGTCGACCCCGCAGACGCCGCCCGGACCGGACGGCCTCCCGGTCGTCGGGAGCACCTACGCGTTCGCCCGGGACCGCCTGGGCTTCGTGACGCGGATGGCCCGCGAGTACGGCGACGTCGTCAAGATCGAGTTCACGGACCGCGAGTTCTACGAGCTGGCCCACCCCGACCACGTCCGGTACGTGCTGGTCGAGAACAACGACAACTACGTCAAGGGCGACTTCTTCCAGCGCCAGCTCGGCCTGCTCGGCAACGGGCTGTTGAACAGCGAGGGCGAGTTCTGGCGCCGCCAGCGCCACCTCATCGAGCCGGCGTTCCACCCCGACCGCATCGCCGGCTACGCCGGGACGATGACCGACTACACCGAGCGCACCCTCGACGGCTGGACGGACGGCGAGGTCCGGAACGTCCACGGCGACATGATGCGGCTCACGCTGGAGATCGTCGCCAAGGCGCTCTTCGACGTGGACATCCGCGAGGACGCGGCCGACGTCGGGCGGGCGCTCGGCGACGTGATGGAGCACTTCCGCCGCTCGACCTCCCGGCCCATCATGGTCCCCGAGTGGCTCCCGACGGCCGACAACCGCCGGTACCGGCGGGCCTCCGAGACCCTCGACTCAATCGTCGGGAACATCGTTCGACGGCGCCGCCGGAACGACGACGCCGGCGACGTGGTTTCGATGCTCCTCCGCGCCGAGACCGACGCTGGCGTCGGGATGAGCGACGACCAGCTCCGCGACGAGGTGCTCACGCTCCTGCTGGCCGGCCACGAGACGACCGCCCAGGCGCTCACGTTCACCTGGTACCTGCTCGCCACCCACCCGACGGTAGAGCGGCGGCTCCACGAGGAGCTAGCGGCGGTCCTCGGCGGTCGCGCGCCGACGGTCGAGGACCTGGACGACCTGCCCTACACGGAGCAGGTCGTCCGGGAGTCGATGCGCCTCTATCCGCCGGTCCACGGCATCACCCGCCAGTCCATCGAGGCGGACACCGTCGGCGGCTACCACCTCCCCGCGGGCGCGCAAGTCGGGCTGTTCCAGTGGGTCGTCCACCGCGACCCCCGCTTCTACGAGGACCCCGCCGCCTTCCAGCCCGAGCGCTGGACCGACTCGTTCCGCAGCGAGCTCCACCCGTTCGCCTACTTCCCGTTCAGCGGCGGGCCGCGGCGCTGCGTCGGCGACCGCTTCGCGCTCCTGGAGGCCAGGCTCGTGCTCGCCACGATGGCCCAGCGCGTCCACCTCGAGGCGCTCCCGGAGTCGCCGCTGGAACTTGCGCCGGCCATCACCCTCCGCCCGAAGGGCGGCCTGCGGATGCGCGTCCACGAGCGCTGACGGCGGCCGTTCACGTGCGTGCTCGACACCCGGTCGTCTGTGCGCGCGTCGCTCGCGGACGGCTGGCTGTCGTGCCTGGGCCTCGCGGTTCGAAAAATGGGATTACGTGTCCGCGTCGGAGACGACGACGTGCCGGCCGTGGTGGACCGCGACGTCGTAGCCGCAGTAGCCGAACTCGACCAGCGAGGGGGAGTGCTGGGGGGAGTGGGGTTGGGTGAGTTCGTCGAGCGCCTCGGGGTCGATGGCGCCGTACAGCGGCTCGATGTCGAGTGGGTCCCTCCCGGCCGCGGCGGCGACGGCGGCGACGGTCGCCTCGCTGACGCGCTCGTTGGCGGCCACGTCGTAGTGGACCGCGGCGTCGTCGTGGTCCCGTGGGGGGAGCCGTTCTGCTGTGGGGTGGGGGGTGTTCTCGGTCATGTCGTCTCGGTGCAGCCGCGCACAGCGGTCCGTCACCGCTGGTCGCCGGCAGTACGCCCAAGGGGCCCGACGGGAATAAATCGGTGAGCGCGGTTTCGGGGTCCGAACTAGCGCGCCAGTCGTGTAAAGATGAAGTACTGTTTGCCGTGAACCTGTATCCGCCATACGTGGTGCGTTCGCCCGTGTTTCGAGACGAAACACTGGTAGAATCATATACTTGTTGTCAGAAGGATACTTCTGTCTCCGGCCGTAACGGTCCACGTGACGAATCAACGTGAGCAAGGAATGGAGCCCAGACGACGTCTTCGACGTGCTTGCGGACGAGACCGCACGGACGATTCTGCTCTCGGCGAGCCGGTCGCCGCGTTCGGTCCAGGAACTGGCAGACGCGTGCGGCCGGTCGAAGCCGACGGTCTACCGGCGGCTGAACCGGCTCGCGGAGTACGACCTGCTGACCGAGCAGATCCAGATCGACGCTGCCGGCAACCACTTCAGCACCTACGAGACCAACCTACGACACATCTGTTTCGAGGTGAACGACGAGGAGTTCGAGGTCCACATCCGGTTCCGGCGGGACCTCGCGGACAAGTTCGACTCGCTGTGGCAGGCGCTCGAACGCCCGGAACGGACCACGGAGGACTGACCGTGTGGGGCCCCACCCCCTCCGCGGGCCGGACGGCCCGACAGCCGGTGTGCGGGGATGAGTAGCATGGCGTCGCTTCTGGTGTTCCTCGCGGCCAACGCTGTCGTCTTTCTCGTCGGGGGCGCGCTGACGTACCTGAGCTACCAGGCCTACCAGCGGTCGAGGCGTCCCTCGCTGCGGTACGCCGTGCTCGGGTTCGGCATCATCACCGGCGGGGCGCTCGTCGAGGCGATATACGAACTCGGCATCAAGGGGAGCCACGAGCTCGGCGCCGACGAACTGCTCGCGTTGCACTCGGTCGAGTCCGTGCTCATCGGCGCCGGCCTCGCGCTCATCTTCTACTCGCTGCAGGGACAGTGAGCCTCGGGGCGTCCTGGCCACACCCCTCGCCCCGCTATCCCGGTCGCCAGCCGGCGGCTACCCGCCGGCGCGGCTCACTCCTCGAAGTCGAGGGCGGCCGAGTTGATGCAGAAGCGCTGGCCCGTCGGGTCCGGCCCGTCGTCGAAGACGTGGCCGAGGTGGCCGCCGCAGCGCGCGCAGACGACCTCGGTGCGGACCATGCCGTGGCTGGTGTCGCGCTCGAACTCGACGGCACCCTCGACGGCGTCGAAGAAGCTCGGCCAGCCGTGGCCGTCGTCGTACTTCGTCTCCGAGTCGAACAGCGTCGCGCCACAGCCCGCACAGACGTAGGTCCCCTCGTCGGACTTCTCCAGGAACTCCCCGGTGAACTTCGGCTCGGTCCCCTTCTCGCGGAGGATGTGGTACTCCTCGTCGGTCAACAGCTCTCGCCACTCGGCGTCGTTCTCCGGGAGGTCAGTGCGCTGGTCACTCATACCCCGACGTTGGGGCTCGCCCCGGTTAGCCGTTCCGCCGACGGGGAGTGGTGCGGTGGCGAGTCGACCGCGGTCGTCGGTCCCCCGGTCGTCCCGCGTTCGTCACTCGCCCGCGCCGGTCGAACCCTCGTCCGTCCCCGACGCGTCCCCGGTCGCCGGACCGTCCGGGCCCTCCGTCTCCTCGCCAGATGCGGGTTCGTCCGCTAGCGTCGGCGCCGAAGCAGAGGAACAGCTCGAAGACGGACGTCCCGGCGAAGGCGTAGAGGACGAACAGCCCCACCAGCCCCAGGGCGGCGGTCAACAGCCCCCAGGCCCGTCGCGACCGGCCCCCCTCGAGCACCCCGGCCGTGTCCATGGCTACTGGGAAGGGCCGGAGCGGGAAAAGTAGCCGCCCGGGCCCACGGCGGCCCGATTCCCCGACGCTGCCGGCAGCACTGACACCGATCGAGAGATAGCCACAGCGGGACGAGGATGGCGACGAGCGTCTCCTGTTCGCTCGTGCGACGGGCTACCACGTGACCCACGGACAAGGTTTTTTATCGGCTTCTCCGTACTACCTAGGCAGAGACCCCAATGAGTCGAACCTCCATCAACGACTGCACCGTAGAGGCGTGCGTCGAGCCCGCGGAGGCCTTCGCCCTGGTCGGCAACGAGACCCGCCTGCGGATCCTCGAGGCCCTCTGGGAGGCGCCCGAGCGACCCGTCTCCTTCTCCGAGCTCCGCAAGGCAGTCGAGATGCGCGACAGCGCGCAGTTCAACTACCACCTCGGGAAGCTCACCGACCACTTCGTCCGGAAGACAGAGGACGGCTACGACTTCCAGTACGCGGGCGAGAAGGTCGTCCGCGCGGTCCTCGCCGGCACGTTCAACGAGAACCCGGTCATCCCGCCCTTCGAGATCGACGGCGACTGCTCGTTGTGCGGCGAGGGCCTCCACGCGAGCTACGCCGACGAGACCATCACGGTCGAGTGCCCCGACTGCGGCCACCTCCACGGCCGCTACCCGTTCCCGCCGGGCGGGCTCAAGGACCGCTCCCGCGAGGAGATCATGGACGCGTTCAACCAGCGCGTGCGCCACCTCCACTGCCTGGCGGCAGACGGCGTCTGCCCCGAGTGCAACGGCCGGATGGTCACGACGATGACCCGCGAAGACGACATGCTCGGCCTGGAGCTCCGGGTCGACCACAACTGCGAGCAGTGCCGCCACCACCTCTACTCGGCGGTCGGGCTCAAACTCCTTGACCAGTCGGACGTCGTGACGTTCTACCGCGACCACGGCGTCGACCTCTGCACGACGCCGTTCTGGAACCTCGACTGGTGTGTCACCGACCAGCACACGACGGTCCGCGGCGAGGACCCCTGGCGCGTGCAGGTCTCCATCCCGCTCGACGAGGAGGTGCTCTCGGTGACCCTCGACGGCGACCTCTCGGTGCTCGACGTCGAGCGCGGGCCGGCGCCGACCCGCAGCGACACCGCCGGACTCGCCTGACGTCGGCGTCTCTCCTGCTGTCACCCACCTAACAGCAATCGGTTTCGGTACGCTCGATCACAGAAACGTATTTCGACCACCACTTTTTGTCCGGGGGTTCTCCACCTAGTCGAGAAGACACCCCATGAAACTCGCAACCAGCCACGTGCTTCCGAAGCGCTCCGGTCCCGTCGAACAGCACGTACGCGACGCCGAGTCGCTCGGGCGACACGAACTTGCAGCGCCCTCGAACCCCGGCCAGGTCACGAGCCTGCTGGTGGTCGCGCTGGCGGTGCTCGTCGCCGTCGCGGCCATCAACGCCGACCTCTCCGTCGTGATCGTCGCCTGGACGGCGGCGACGGCCGCGACACTGGCGCTTCCGTTTCTGGTCGTCCGCACGGTCGTCGCCGCACTGGAGCGGTGACGAGGCTGCGCCCCACTTCGCCCCGCTGACGCCCCCCTCCAGTTGCACCCTGCTGACGCCCCCCTCCAGTTGCACCCCGCTGGCGTTCCACCCGAATGTGCCCCACTGACCTCGGCGGTTTCCTTTGGGTCCTCTCCATCACTGACAAAAGTTCACAAATTCGATAGATCGTTTGGGCAGCAGCCAAGAGTTCATTACCGATAGACAATCTTTACATGCGAAAGCGGCAATTGACCAGTAATGAATGGGTCCGACCATGACTGGTGGCCGAATCAGTTGAACCTGAAGATCCTCGACCAGAACGCCCGGCAGGTCGATCCGATGGGCGAGACGTTCGACTACGCCGAGGCGTTCGAGACGCTCGACCTCGACGCCGTCAAGGCGGACATCGAGGAGGTGATGACGAACTCACAGGACTGGTGGCCGGCCGACTACGGCCACTACGGACCGCTTTTCATCCGGATGGCGTGGCACCTCGCCGGGACGTACCGCACCGTCGACGGTCGCGGCGGCGCGGCCGGCGGCCGACAGCGCTTCGCACCCCTCGACAGCTGGCCGGACAACGTGAACCTCGACAAGGCGCGCCGGCTGCTCTGGCCGGTCAAGCGGAAGTACGGCCGCAAGCTCTCGTGGGCCGACCTCATGGTCCTGACCGGGAACGTCGCCCTGGAGTCGATGGGCTTCGAGACGTTCGGCTTCGCCGGCGGGCGCGAGGACGCCTTCGAGCCCGACGAGGCCGTCGACTGGGGCCCCGAGTCGGAGTGGCTCGGTGACGAGCGTCACACCGAGGAGGGGGACCTAGAGGGGGACCTCGCCGCCGACCACATGGGTCTCATCTACGTGAACCCGGAGGGCCCGAACGGGGAGCCCGACCCGGAGAGGGCGGCCGAGTACATCCGACAGTCGTTCGGCCGCATGGCGATGAACGACGAGGAGACGGTCGCACTTATCGCCGGCGGCCACACCTTCGGGAAGGTCCACGGCGCAGCGCCCGACGACAACCTCGGCCCGGAGCCCGAGGCGGCCCCCATCGAACAGCAGGGCCTCGGCTGGAAGAACAGCTACGGCACCGGCATGGGGGACGACACGATCACCAGCGGCCTCGAGGGCCCCTGGACAGACGCGCCCATCGAGTGGGACGTGGCCTTTCTCGACAACCTCTTCGAGTACGAGTACGAACTGGTTCAGAGTCCCGCGGGGGCGTGGCAGTGGACGCCGACGGCGGAGTCCGACGCGAAACCCGCGCCGGCCGCCCACGACCCGTCCGGGACACAGCAGGTCATCATGCTCACGACGGACCTCGCGCTCAAGGAGGACCCCGACTACCGGGAGATCGCCGAGCGCTTCCGCGAGGCCCCCGAGGAGTTCCAGGAGGCCTTCGCGCGGGCCTGGTATAAGCTCACCCACCGCGACATGGGGCCGCCGGCCCGCTTCCGCGGCCCGGAGGTTCCCGACGAGGAGCTGCTGTGGCAGGACCCCGTCCCCGACGTCGACCACGAGCTGATCGGAGAGGCGGAGATCGCCGAGCTCACGGAGACGATCCTCGATTCGGGACTGTCCGTCTCCCGGCTGGTCAAGACCGCCTGGGCGTCGGCGTCGACGTTCCGCGGCAGCGACAAGCGCGGTGGCGCGAACGGGGCCCGCATCCGCCTCGAACCGCAGAGGAACTGGGAGGTGAACGAGCCGGCGAGGCTGGCGACGGTGCTGGAGACTCTGGAGGGGATCCAGGAGGAGTTCAACAGCTCGCGCTCCGACGGGACGAAGGTCTCGCTCGCCGACCTGATCGTGCTGGGCGGCTGCACGGCCGTCGAGCAGGCGGCCGAGGACGCCGGGTACGACGTGGACGTCCCGTTCGAACCGGGGCGGACCGACGCCACGCAGGAACAGACCGACGTCGAGTCATTCGAGTGGCTCGAACCGGACGCGGACGGGTTCCGGAACTACCGCGGTGACGACGCCGACCGGCCGGCGGAGGAGCTGCTGGTGGACCGGGCGGACCTACTGGAGCTGACCGCGCCCGAGATGACGGTCCTGGTCGGCGGCCTGCGCGCGCTGGGCGCCACCTACGATGGGTCCGACCTCGGCGTCTTCACGGACCGCCCGGAGACGCTATCCAACGACTTCTTCGTGAACTTACTCGACATGGGCACGGAGTGGGAACCGGCCTCGGACGCCGAGGACGTCTTCGAGGGGCGCGACCGCGAGACGGGTGAACTCGAGTGGGAGGCCAGCCGCGTCGACCTCGTCTTCGGGTCGAACTCCCGGCTGCGGGCCATCGCGGAGGTCTACGGTGGCGACGACGGCGAGGAGCGGCTCGTCCACGACTTCGTGGACGCCTGGCACAGGGTGATGAACCTCGACCGCTTCGACCTCGAGTAACCGCAGCCGGAAGTCCGGGCCGGTGGCCGTATACGACGTCTCGATGGCGTGTCGCCACGGTCCCCAGTCCGGTCTCGCAAATGGACTGCCCGGTCTGCCGGTCTCTCCCTGTCGTTCCCGTCCCCTGTCGTTCCCGCCTCTCCCTGTCGTTCCTGTTCGTTTCCCCCGCTCTCTCGGTTCACTCTCTCGCTGACGGCGTCGTTCCCGCTCTCACTGACGGTCTCCCGGCTACTCGGTGGCCAGCCGCCCCGTCAGCTCCTCGATCTCGAACTCGAAGATCGTGAGGGCCACCTCCTCGATGGACTCGCCGAACACCCGGATGGGGATGAACAGCTCGTTGATGGTCGTCTCGTCGAAGGCGTCCTGCTCCGTCGGCGAGAGCTCCCGCAGGCCACCGAGGGCCATGATGCTCCAGGCCTCCTCCGGCGGCTCGTCCTCGTAGACGAGGAAGCTCGCGGTGTCGGTCGTCTCGATGAACCGCATCTTCTTGCTGTCCGCGTCGCGCCCCACCCGGAGGAAAAGCGACGTGCCGTCGTAGTGGTAGGCAAGCGGGACCGCGTACGCCTCGCCGTCGTCTGCGAGCGAGAGGACGCCCGTCTGCTTGGACTGGAGGAACGACTCCATCTCCGCGTCGTCCATGCCGGTCGTGTACGTGTACTCGGCGTGCTCCATGCCGGAAACTACGCGCCGTACCGGCAAGAACACTCCCCACACGTGGGGTCGTCCGGACCGGGCGAGCGAGGCGCACTCGCGAGGCACTCCCAGACGAGCATCTGGCGAACGACGGCCGTCACCCGCCGCCGACCGCTCGGAACGACCCGCCGACCGCTCGGAGGAACCCGGCGACCACGCTGCACCCCCCCTGTCGGGCGGCGCTGCCCGGCTCCCGACCGGTTGTACGCCGTTGTAAGTGTTTGTAATTCATTGTAAGTCACTCCACTCCGGCGGTTTCGTCAACGGCGTCGGACCGGGCGGATTTAACGTCGGGGCGCGCCTCTCTCCGGGTATGGCACTCAACGAGGTCGCAAAGCGCATCTACAACGTCGCGCCGGACCCCGTGACGCTCACCCTCGACGACGGCACCGTGCTGGTAGTCGAGATGCGGAGCGCCGAGTTCTTCCAGGAGTCGCTGCAGGCGGAGGCCACCGCCGCCGACGGGTCGGGCGTCGAGTACCGAATCACCACCGACGGTGACGCGGTCGTCGTCGGGCGGAAGGGACCCGACGAGGGGGGCTGGTCGCTGGTCGGCGAGGCGGTGGCGGCCGCGGCCGCCGACCTCGCCGACGAATCGTAGGCGTCCCCGCGTCTCGACCCCCGACTCGCCTCCGAACGTCCCCACCGGCCGTCGCGTTCGGCTCCGGTCGCGGGGCCGCGACGCGCGATGGATTCGCACCGATTCGCCTCGAATTTAAAAGGTAACGAACAGGTATCAGGTGAATATAAGTCGCCAGCACGCGTAGAGCTCCCCATGTCCACCTCGATTCCCGACGTGTTCGGGCGGCTCCGCCAGCCGGCGTACACCGGGGAGAACCGGTGTATCCCCTGCACCATCACGAACGTCGCCATCTCGGTCGTGCTGGCGGCGGTCGTCTGGTGGGGCTTTGCCCTGCCGGCGGCGACCGTCGTCTTCGTCGTCTGCCTGGGAGCCATCTACTTCCGTGGCTACCTGGTCCCGGGGACGCCCGAACTCACCAAGCGCTACTTCCCGGACTGGCTGCTCGCCGTCTTCGATACGCACGAATCGCCGACGCCCGTCGAGGGCGAGGACCTCGACGTGGAGGCCACCCTGATCGAGTTCGGCGTCCTGACGGAGTGTGCGGACGTAGACGACCTCTGTCTCGACGACGCGTTCCGCGCGGCCTGGCTCGAGCGCATCGAGGCGGTCCGCGAGGACGACACCGGCCGGGACGTCCTGGCCGACCTCCTCGACGTCGACCCCGACCGGCTTTCGTTCCGCGAGTACGACAGCTCCGACGCCTTCGCCGCCACGGTCGACGGCAACCGCGTCGGCCAGTGGGAGTCCCGCGCGGCGTTCCTCGCCGACGTCGGCGCGGCCGAGGTCCTCGAATCGCGCATCGACCGCTGGAACGACCTGCCGGTCACGAACCGCAGCCAGCTCCTGGGCGGGCTGCGGCTCTTCCTCGACACCTGCCCGTCGTGTGGCGGCGCGCTTGGCTTCGGCGAGGACACCGTCGAGTCGTGCTGTCGCACCATCGACGTCGTCGCCGTCACCTGCGAGGACTGCGGCGCCCGGGTCTTCGAGGCCGAGTACCCGGACGCGGTCTGAGCCCCGTCGCCCGGTCGCATCGACCGTCGATGGTCCCCTCGACCTCTCGCACCCGGTGTCGGCACCGTTCCTCTCCGCACCTGTTCCATTCTCCACCCCCGTTCCTCTCCGCACCCGGTCCCTTCTTCGCCTCCGGGCCGTCAATTCGTGCGGTTCTCCACCGTCGTCCACCGGCGTCTTCCCCCATCGTGCTAGTCCATACCACGCTTTAGGGTGGACCCATGCCGACCTACGTCCAGTGTAGTCTCTGTAATCGTAATTAGGGCGATAGTATGGACGATTTAGCGTCCGCGTATGATTCGATATGCTTAGCCACAGGACCGTATAGGGTCGTTCTCTTGATTTCCAGGTGCAGCCTATTCTCTTGTCAGACAAATCATATATACGTACCATCCCGACCCACAGAGAGTCGTAACTCCGGCGGGCGGTCGGCGAACGCGTACGGCGGTCGTCGGCTCGTCGCGGCGGTTCGGTTCCGCCGGTGGCACACCCCAGGAGGACCTTCCGCTCATGGCAGACGAAAAACGCACACTCACGCTCTCTCGGCGGTCGATACTCGCCTCGATGGGCGCGCTCGGCGCGGCCAGCGCGCTCGGCGGCGCGGGGACGCTCGCCTACTTCAACGACACCGAAACGTTTTCCGGCAACGGCGTCACGGCCGGCGAACTCGACCTCAAGCTCGACTGGCTCGAGACGTACAACGGCGTCGTCCAGGAGAGCCAGCCGGCGGGCCGCACGCCCGCGGGCTGGACCGGCGACGCGAACAACAGCACGTTCACCCGCGCGGAGCTCGCCGACAACCCCGGACCGGTCATCTCCCTGAACGACGTGAAACCCGGCGACGAGGGCGAGGTGACGATCAGCCTCCACGTCTTCGACAACCCGGCGCACGTCTGGTTCGGCGGTCTGCTCACGGAGGACGCGGACAACTCCATCTCCGAGCCCGAGGACATGGCCGACGGCGTCCTCGACGGCGCAGACGGCACGACCGGCGGCGACCTCGCCGACGCCATCCGTGCGCGCGTGTGGTACGACGACGACTGCGACAACCAGTACGAGGTCGAGCCGGTGGACATCGCGCTCGTGATGGACAACTCCGGGTCGATGTTCTACGACCAGTACAACGGCGACCCCGACAACGACGGCGTCACCAAGCTGGAGAACGCGAAGCTCGCGGCGAGCCAGTTCGTCGACGACGCGTTCACCTTCGCCTCGTTGACCGACCCGAACGTCGGCGTCGTTCGCTTCGGCGGCACGTCGAACCCCGTCAGCACCATCCAGGCGCTGACGGCCGACGAGAGCGCACTCGTTTCCGCCATCCAGGGCCTCTCGGCGGTCGGCCCGAACGACACCGGGACCGACCTCGCGGGCGGCATCGACGCCGGGCACGCGATGCTCACCGGGAGCCGCCCCGGCGTCGAGGACGTCATGATCGTCCTGAGCGACGGCCAGCAGGCCAACGTCGCCGGCGACCCCGTCGCCGAGGCCACACAGGCGAAAGCCGCCGGCATCCGCGTCATCACCATCGCGCTCAACCCGCAGTTCGCGGGCGGGGACTTCACCCAGACGATGGCCGACGTGGCGAGTTCGCCCGCCGACGCCTACGTCGTCAACAGCTCGCTCGACCTGCCAGAGGTGTTCAGCACCATCCTCGCCGGGCTCGACGAGCGTCTCGTCAGCGTCGGCTCGCTCACCGAGGTCCTCGGCTTCCTCTCGGCGGGCCACTACCTCGACGGCGACACCTCGACGGACGAGCCGGACTGCGTCCCGGCGAGCCGGACGAAGTGTCTCGGCTTCAGCTGGCGGCTCCCGAAGGCGGTCGGCAACCTCGTACAGACCGACTCGGCGACGTTCGACCTGACGTTCTACGCGGAGCAGTGCCGCCACAACCCCGAGCCGCAGAACCCGTTCGCCCAGCTCGGCTGAGCGGCATCGCCCCCGACCAACGCGTCCGTCTACCCGCGCCGGTGTGCCACGGCGGTTCGACTCCGCCGGCGGGTCTCCCCCTGGAGGGGAACACAAATCATGACCGACAAGCGCACAATCGAACTCTCGCGCCGCAACCTGCTCGCGGCGATGGGTGCAATCGGCGGAGCCGCCGCCCTCGGCGGCGCCGGCACGATGGCGTACTTCAACGACACCGAGTCGTTCACCGGTAACCAGCTGGTGGCCGGCGAACTCGATCTGAAAGTCGACTGGCAGGAGACGTACGACGGCCCGAACGGCGAGGAGTACGTCAGCGCGTTCCCGGACACGAACGGCGACAACGTCCAGGACGAAGTCCTCACGCGAGACGAGATCGCGCAGGACCAGTTCGGCGACGACTACGCGAACCTCTCCGCGGACAACCAGGCGACCGTCGAGGCCGACTTCCGCGCCCAGTTCGCGGACGTCCCGGACCAGCTCCAGGCCCCGCTCATCGACTTACAGGACGTCAAGCCCGGTGACTCCGGCGAGGTCACCTTCAGCATGCACGTCTTCGACAACCCGGCGTACCTCTGGATGGGCGGCAACCTCTACGAGAACGCCGAGAACGGCATGAACGAGCCCGAGGGCCAGGTCGACACCACGCCCGGTGGCGACCTCGCCGACGCGCTCATGGCCCGCCTCTGGTACGACGAGGACGGCGACAACGTCTTCGACATGACCGGGTCCGAGGGCACCCCGCTCGAGGTCGCGCTCGTCAGCGACGTCTCCGGCTCCATGAGCGGGAGCAACCTGACGGCCCTGAAGTCGGCGGCGACCAACTTCGTCGACAACCTCTCCCAGCCCGACGAGGGCGCGGCGATCTCCTTCGCCTCGGGCGCCAGCGTCGACGTGGGACTGACGACCACCTACCAGGACATCAAGGACGCCATCAACGGCTACTCGGCGGGCGGCACGACGAACATGTCCGCCGGCATCTCGGCGGCCGAGAACGAGCTGCTCAACGGCACGAACGCGACGTCGGGCGCGAGCAAGGTCATGATCCTGCTCAGCGACGGCTACCCGGACAGCACGTCTAACGCGACCGCGGCAGCCAACAGCGCGAAGGGCAGCGGCATCCGCCTCATCACCATCGCACTGGGCAGCGGCGCGGGCACCTCGTTCCTCGCGGGCATCGCGAGCTCGCCGAGCGACGCCTTCGTGGCGCCCCAGCCCGCCGACCTCGACAGCATCTACGCGAGCATCGCCCAGCTCATCCTCACGGGCGAGCAGGAGATCGCCTCGGGCTCCCTGCGCCACGTGCTGGGTGCCCTCAACGCGGGCGTCGCCCTCGACGGCGACCGCCTGGCCGAGGGCCGGCAGTGCTACCCCAACTCGACGACCCAGTACCTGGGCTTCGAATGGTGGGTCCCCACCGACGTGGGCAACGAGATCCAGACCGACTCCGTCGCCTTCGACATGTCGTTCTACGCGGAACAGTGCCGCCACAACGACGGCGAGAACAACCCGTTCCTCGAGACCTCGACGGGCACGGGCTGGGCGACGATGGACACCGCGTGGATCGCCAAGGCCCGCTACGGTGACAACATCCCGACCGCCGGGGCCTACGAGCTGGAGGTCGGCACCGGGCCGGGTGACCGCGACGAGGAAAACGCCGGCTTCACGTCGGGCCAGACCGAGCCGTTCTCGTTGGTCTACGACGCCGTGGCTGGCGAGGCCACCTTCGCCATCGCCGGCAAGAGCGTGACCCACGCCGTGCCGGGCGCGAACGGCAAGCTCTTCGTCACCGCCAAGCCGCCCGCGGACGGCCAGGTCGACGTCGAGAACGTCACCCTCAACGGCCAGGACGTCGGGTCGCCCGACGGCGTCTCCGCCACGGACGGCACCTACATGCACCTGACCATCGACGGCGCGAACCTGCAGAACGGCTTCTCGCTCTCCGGTGAGGCCACCTTCACGTGGGCCGGCACCACCGCCAACGAGCTGCCCTCGTTCCAGGTCGACGTCGAGAACAACTGAATCGCCCCCTGAGTAGCTGACCCGCTCGGCACGCGGCACCGCCGCCGGGCCGGAGGCGGTTCGACACCGCCGGCGGGTCCTGACACACGAGGTGTCCCATGTCCATCGATACAGAGACGATCTCACGTCGGGCGGTGCTCGGGGGCGTCGCCGGGCTCGGCTTCGCTTTCGGGGCGGGCCGCTTGTTCACCGGGAGCGCCGTCGCGTACACCCAGCAGGCGGCGGCCGGCGGCTCCGGCGGCCTGCTGGTCTACTGGCGGGAAACCGTAAACGGCGGCGTCACGGAGTCCAGCCTGCCCTCGACGGGCGACGGGAGCCAGCCGACCGGCCCGGTCGTCGACCTGACGAACGCCCAGCCCGGCGACCGGGGCGCGCTCGCCGTCGGCCTGGCGCTCGGCGAGGACGTCGAGTCGAGCGCCCGCGTCTGGATGGCGCTCGTCCCGCGCGGCCCGACGCCCTACGCCGAGAACGGCATCAACGAGCCCGAGCGCAAGGCCGGGGACGTGACGCCCGACGTGGGCGAGCTCCAGGAGTACGTCCACGTCGACGTCTGGTACGACGACGGCTTCTTCGGGCTCGGCGGCTGCGACGGCGAGTACAACTCGCTCGCGGAGACGGCCGTCGCCTCCGGGACGTTCGCCGAGGTGGCCGACGCGCTGGCCGACGGCGTCCCGGTCGAGCCCTCGGGTTCACAGGTGGCGTGTTTCACGCCCAACGACCGGCGCTGTCTGGGCTTCCGCTGGTCGCTCGACGAGAGCGTCGGCAACGTCGTGCAGGGCGACTCGGTGGCGTTCGACCTGGCGTTCTACGCCGAGGACTGCGCCGTCGACCGAGCGACCAGCCCGTTCGCCGGCGTGACCTGACCCACCGGGCGACGGAACCGGCCGGCCGACCTCGACGCGGGGTCGACCGGTCCCGGCCCGCGACGGTTCGACGGGGCCACCGACGTGGCCCCGTCCGGGGGTTCGACTCCCTCGGCGGGTCCTCCCCACTGCGGGGATCAAGATCATGACCGACGACAGCAAGATACGACTGACTCGCCGGGGCGTGCTCGCCTCGATGGGCGCGGTAGGAGCCGCCGCCGCACTCGGCGGCGCGGGGACCATGGCGTTCTTCAACGACACCGAGTCCTTTACCGGCAACAGGCTGGTGGCCGGCGAGCTCGACCTGAAGATGGACTGGGAGGAGAGCTACAACGGCCAGCTCCAGGAGAAGGTGCCGCCACGCCCCATCCTGTCGCGGGCGGAGATCGCAATCCAGTTCCCCAGCCTCTCCGACGCCGAGGTCGAGGCCCACTTCCGCGACCAGTTCCGGGACGTCCCCGACCAGCTCCAGGCCCCTGTCGTCGCCGTCGACGACGTCAAACCGGGCGACCACGGCGAGGTCACCTTCAGCCTGCATCTCTTCGACAACCCCGGCTACCTCTGGCTGGGCGGCGGCCTGGACGGCAACCGGGAGAACGGCCAGAGCGAGCCGGAGAACGAGACCGACGCGACCGGGGGCGACCCCGGCGTCGGCCTGGGCGAGTTCGGCGACGCCGCTCGCGCCCGCATCTGGTACGACGAGAACGGCGACAACGTCTACCAGCCGGGCCAGGAGGCAGAGCCCAACGAGACGCTCATCGTCGAGGACTCGCTGTCGGCCGTGCTGGCCGCGCTCTCGCAGGGCATCCCCCTGGACGGCGACCGCTCCACCCCGGAGCGCGACTGCTACCCCAACTCGACGACCCAGTACCTGGGCTTCGAGTGGTGGGTGCCGGTCGAAGTCGGAAACGAGATCCAGACCGACTCCGCGGCGTTCACGCTCAGCTTCTACGCCGAGCAGTGCCGCCACAACGACGGCTCGACCAACCCGTTCGGGACGCCCGCGCCGACCACGGCGAACTGACCCGGTAGAACACCACCACCGACCCTCGCCGGCGACCGCCGTTGACGGGTCACCCACAACACATGCAAGACGGGAAACTCACGAGACGGTCCCTGCTGGGTAGCCTCTCGGCCATCGGCCTGGGGAGCATCGCGGCGGGGGCCGGCACGTCGGCCCTGCTCGGCGACACCGAGTCCTTCGACGGCAACACACTCGGCGCTGGCGAGGTCGACCTCAAGCTGGACTGGATAGAGACGTACAACGGCGAGGTGCAGGAGAGCATGCCCTCCGGACAGACGCTGGCCGACTGGTCGGCCGACGCGAGGGCGAGCCGGGGCCTGCGCTCACAGCTCGCCGACGAGCCCGGCCCGGTCGTCACCCTGGACGACGTCAAGCCGGGCGACGAGGGGAGCCTCGGGATCAGCCTCCACGTCTTCGGCAACTGCGCCTGGCTCTGGCTCAGGGGCCACGCCGGCGCCTTCGACGACAACGGCGCGAACGAACCGGAGCGGTCGGCCGGCGACCACTCCGGCGGCGACGGCGAGGGCGAACTCCAGGAGTACGTCGAGGTCGAGCTCTGGTACGACGAGAACTGCAACGGCGTCTACGACGACGGCGACGTGCTGCTCGCCCGCGGCACGCTCGCCGACGCCATGAACGGCACGCTCGGCGGGGGCGTCCTGCTGGACGGCGACCGCACGGACGGCGAGTACCAGTCGACGCTCCCGGCCGGGAGCGGCGCGTTCGAGGGCGTCACCACGGTCACCGGCAACCCGACCTGCGCCGACCGCGGGCTGCTCGGGGCCATCAAGATCGACCCGCCGGTCGAGGGGGAGACGACCTACTCGACGCCGCTGGGCGACGTGACCGTCACCGTCACGTTCGTCGACGGCGAGCCGATGACGCTCGACTGGAGCGCCGACTTCCCGGTCGCCGAGGTCATCGTCAAGGGCGGGGACGGCGCGAACGTCTACGCCTACGACGGTGCGACCACCGACACCAGCGGCGACGTGCTGGTCTCGCCGACGAACCCGAAGAGCGGCAAGCCATACGCCATCAGCCACGTGACGTTCTGCTACGACGGCGAGACGACCACGACCCCGCCCGAGGGGACCCCGCAGTGTTTCGCCCCGGGGAAGACCCAGTGTCTGGGCTTCCGCTGGTGGCTCCCCGACAGCGAGGACGTCAACGTCGTCCAGACCGACTCCGCGACGTTCGATCTGACCTTGGTGGCCGAGCAGGCCCGGCACAACGCCACGCCGGCGAACCCCTGGTCCGGCGATGCGTAGTCCGGTCGGTACCGTCGCGTCGACCCCCGATCACGACCGTCCGGCGTCGCGTGCCACCACGTCGGTGCAGTGGCAGTCGCTGCTGCCGGGGATGCGACCCGGCGCCCCGCGACGGAACTCCCTGCTCGCCCTGTTCTACCTGCTGTTCGTCGTCCTGCTCGTCAGCGTCGTCGTCAACTGGCTCGTGCTTCCGGCGCTGGTCGGGGCCGCGCTGGGCCGCGTCTCGGGTCGGTCGAGCGTCGCCTGATCTCCCGTCGTCCTGGCTTCCGTCTGGTCCCCGCATCCCACCGAGTTCGGCCCGAGCGTGTGCTCGTCTCTGCGTGGCCCCGATCGGACGGTTCCCGAGTCCCTGGGCGCGACGTCTCCCGCGTCGGCGTCCCTGGCCTGAATCCACTGCCCCCCGTCTTTCCTCCATGGGCCACCCGGCCCCGTCTTCCTCCGCGGGTCGTCCCGGCCGGCGATCCCTCCGACGGATTCCACAAATGGCCTGCTCGTGCTCCCGGCTCCTTCGGACCGACCCCCGCTATTTCGGCCTCCCGCCCTTGCCCCTGCTCCTGCATCTGCCCTTCCCTCGAGAGCGACCGGGCCGACTGCCGAAACGCCCATCACGTCCCGATTCCGTCGATGAGCTGGACGTCCCACGCGCTCGTCGCTTGGGCACATCCCCCGGTCGACGGTGGTCCAGACACCAGACCGAGCTCTCGTCGACCGGTTCGGAGAGAAGCGACGCGTGACGGCCCGAATACGGGTCCGATTCGCGTATCGCTGTCCGGCTCCCCTCCGGCAGACGCGAGACTGACGATAGGCCGTGCGCTCTTCGCGGACGGGGGCGACCTCGCCGAGTTCGATTTTCGCACCTCGTCGCGGGGACTGGATCACACCCGCCTCGCAACTGCCCGGAGCGTGAGAAAAGTCAGTGGGGACCAACCCTCGAAGCGAGTCCGATTACGGCTGGGTCGTGGAGGTCGTTGTCGCCGTGGTCGTTGTCGGCGTCGACGTCGTGGTGGTAGTCGTGGTCGTGGTGGTGGTCGTGGTCGTGGTGGGCGGCGGCGAGGTCAGCGTCGGGGTGGTCGCCGTGGGAGGCGTGGTGGTCGGCGTCGCCGTCGCCGTGGTCGTCACCGCGGCTGTGGTGACCGTCGTGGTCGCCGGCGTCGGCGCCGTCGTGGTCGTCGTCGTGTTGTTCTCCGTCGCGTTACCCGTCGCGTTGGCGACGGTAGTAGTCGTGACCGTGGCCGGGTCGTTCTGGACGACGAACGACGGGTGGTCCGTCGCGGGGATCGTCGTCGGGAAGTCCTGGCCGGCGGTCAGGCCGCCGCCGAGCCGTTCGACGTCGGTGAAGCCCGCGCCGGTCAGGCCGACCAGCATCGCGGCCAGGACGACCAGCGCCCCGCCGCCGACAGCGATCGTCTTCAGGGTTCGTGATGTCATCAGTCCTCCTCCATGGGGGTCGGCTCTTCGACCGGTGTCACCGACTCGACGTCGTCGTCATCGGTCCGGCGGACCGCGCTGAACAGCGTCCAGAGCTCCGAGACGACGAGCAGGACCGCGGGGACGACGACCAGCGCGAGGATGCCGCTCTTCGAGTTGGCGAAAAGGATGACGTAGCCCACGTAGGGCACGTGGAACCAGACGCGGCCGACGACCTGGGACGGGTCGACCAGCCCGGGGTCCGGGTTCTCGTTGGCGTCGCCCTTGGTCCGGAAGTAGTGGCCGTTGCCCCGGTCGACGACCTCGACGACCCGGTGGGTCGTCCGGCCGACGCCCGCGCTCGTGAAGGTGATCACGTCGCCGACCCGGATCGAGTCGGTCGGGACCGCGCGGATGACGACCATGTCGCCCGCGTCGATCTGCGGTGACATGCTGCCGGAGACGACCACGTAGCTGTGGTCGGCACCGGCGATCTGCGGCGCGGCGGCGATGGCGAAGGGCACGATGACGGCCACTACTACGAGGACGCCGACCGTGTGCAGGACTGTTTTCGCGTCGGGAAGGGAGTCCATGAGCTCAGGCCGGTGGTCGCCCCTCCTTTCCGAGCTTCATGGCCCGGTTTCGGAGCGTGTGGGCGAGCCCCGAGACGGTCAGCGCCACGGCCAGGACACCGGTCCAGACGAGATCCGGCAGGAGCGTGAACGGGAACGCGTTGACCCAGAGCGCGGAGGTGAGCGCCACGCCGATGGCGCCGAGCCCGAGGTAGTACTGGCTCCAGGGAATCTCGTTGTGCGGAACGACGTCGAGGTAGACCTCGAGCTGGGCCGCGTCCTCGGTCAGCTCGACGAGGCCGCTCACCGGGTCGAACCGGACGACGCCCTCGCGGTCCATCTTCGGGAGGTGGGACTGCCTGAGCGCGGTGTAGACGCGCATCCGCTGTTTGGAGGTGACCAGCTCGGGCGTCGTCTCGTTCTCCCAGGCCGCGACCTGCGAGGTCAGATCGCGGAGCTTCGCGGAGCCGTCGGGAAGCTGGAGCAGGTGGTGGAGGACGTGGCGACGGCGCTGACTGCTCAGCACCTCGAATGCCACCTCCTGTGTGACCCCCTCCGCGGCGCCGCGCGCCTGGTCGATCGACTGTGCCACGCTCATCGCGGACACCAGTTGCGAACGAGCACGGTGCACCCCCGGCGATGCTGATTCGGTTGTCTACGAAGGTTTCGGTGGTCCCCCATAACGCACGTATATGCGACTTCTCGGAGGTTATTAGTTGAGCAGGGACGGCCAGGCGGTTTATAACCTCTAAACTCTAATAAACTCATCAAGAGTAGTTATGGCTTAATTAAGCGGAATAGGGCGGCTATATGTGGCGTTTTTTCTGATTTCGTTCGTCGTCGAGATTCAATTCAGGTCCGATTAGTTATATTAAATCTCGGCATCATACGTCGCCTTCGAATAATTATTTGCGTTCTGTTATTACTGGGCTGAGACGGGGTGGCTACCCGACCGCCGATCCCGTGGACGGGTTGATTTATCCCGGTGAACCACGATGGGCGCGTATGAGCGTGGTCGTCAGGTTCTCCGTGCCGGGCACGCACTTCTCGCTGGCCGAACCGATGCGGGACGTGCCCGGTCTCAGAGCCGAGATGGACCGGGTGGTCCCCCTCGGGGAGTGCGTCATGCCGATTCTGTGGGCGTTCGCGGACGGCGAGCGGGCGTTCGATGCGTTCGAGAAGGCCCTCGACGCACGCTCCCGTATCGAGCGGGTCCTCGAACTCGACCAGTTCGAGGACCGTCGCCTCTACCGGATCGAGTGGACACCGAAACCGGGCGACGTCGTCGCGCAGCTGACCGAAACCCAGGCGATTGTGCTCTCGGCCGGCGGCACGGTCGACCGCTGGGAGTTCGAGGTCCGGTTCCCGGACCAGCGGGCCGTCTCGTCGTTCCAGCGCCGCTGTGAGGAACACGGCATCCGGTTCGACGTGCGGAGCATCGGCCGTCTCAGACCCGACGCCGCCAACGACTACGGGCTCACGCCGGACCAGCGCTCGACGCTGGTTCGCGCCTACGAATCCGGGTTCTACCGCATCCCACGCGCCGTCACCTCCACCGACCTCGCCGCCGAGCTTGGTATCTCGGACCAGTCGCTCTCCGAGCGGCTGCGTCGCGCCCACGCCTCGCTCGTCAGGAACACGCTCCGGTGAGCCGACAAAGCTCTAAGGCCCTCGGCGTCGAACATGTCTCCGGGGGACGAGGGTGGACGCGACTGATCCGATAGCCGCGAGCGAACGCGTACACAGACGGACCGGACCGACGTTCTACCTGGCGACTCGATTCTTCCCACGGCGGATACGCCACGCGACGTACGCACTCTACGGCTTCTTCCGGGTCGCAGACGAGGTGGTCGACGACCCCGGCGACGCCACGCCCGCCGAGCAGCGGGCCGAACTCGACCGCATCCGGCGCGCGGTCCTCGGCCCGGACGAACCGGACGACCCGGTGCTCGCGGCGTTCTGGCGGATCCGCCGCGAGTTCGACGTGCCCACCGCCGAAGTCGAGACGTTCCTCGACGCCATGACGCGGGACGCCGGGGCCGTCCGCTGCGAGACACAGGCGGCCCTCGACGCGTACATGCGGGGCTCGGCCGTCGCCGTCGGCAACATGATGCTGGCCGTGCTGGGTGCCCGGGACCCGGCGGCTGCGGCGCCGCACGCCGCCGCCCTCGCCGAGGCGTTCCAGCTCACCAACTTCGTCCGCGACGTCCGCGAGGACGTCCTGGAGCGCGACCGGGTCTACCTGCCGGCGGAGACGCTCCGGAAACACGGGGCGAGCGTCGAGCAGGTCGTGCGCCTGGAGCCGGGTCCGGGCGTCTCCGACGCCGTGCGTGAGCTGGTCGACTGGGCCGAGCGTCGCTACCGCGAGGGCGTCGCCGGCATTCGACTGCTCCCCGTGAACTGCCAGTTCCCGGTGCTGCTGGCGGCGGTGCTCTACGCGGAACACCACCGACTCGTCCGGCGCGCCGACTACGACGTGCTCTCGTCCGACCCGTCGATCTCGCAGGCCCGCAAGGTCGCCCTCGTCGCCGAGACGGCGCTGTGGTGGTGGTGGCACCGCGACCCGGAGGCCGTCTTCTACGCCGTGAGCGCCGTCTCGGTTCCGGAGGCGCGAGAGTCGCGGGCGGTGCGCCGGGAGCTTGCGACCTCGTAGCGCCCGGAGCGTCTGGTGAACCGTAGCGGTACGGCGAGGCCGCTCGTCACCGCCTGGCGGACGACCGTCGCTCCGGGGTCGGGAAGTCGAACCGGTCGGTGCCGGCCAGCCCCGCGAACAGCACGAGGACGACCGCCACGGGCAGCCAGTGGCCGAAGTAGAGGTTGACGGTGCCCCAGAGGAGCACGAAGCTCACGAAGTCGTCCAGGGCGAACCCGCACGTCCGGAGCCGGCGTCGCAGGCCGTCCCAGGGGAACGCGTACTCGACCAGCCCCACGGCGATCGTCGCGCTGACCAGCCAGCCGAGGTAGTTCGAGACCGGGACGCCGTAGTAGGCGCCGTCCGCCGCGTACCGCCAGAGCCCGAGGGCCACGGCGGCGGGGTCGAGGACGAGGTCGACCGCCAGGACGACGGCGACGGTGGTCCCGAATCGGAGCGGGAACTCGACGGCGCGGGGCCCGAGGAACACGAGTACCAGCAGGGCGGCGTCGAGCACCAGCGGCAGGAAGAAGGCCGGCAGGCCCAGCGGCACCGTCCCGAACAGCATCGGACCGAGCTCGACGCCGTAGGCGAACTGCCCGTAGGGGAGGCCGGTCGTCACGCCGACGAACTCGACGGCGTAGGTGTACGCGGTCAGCGCGCCGAGCCCGACCAGCGCCCGCCGGTCGAGCAGCGGGAGCAGGGCGACGGCGAGCGGCAGGCGCATCACGAGCGTGCCCGCGATGATGAAAAGCGGGTTGAACGCGAGCGGCGGCGGGAGCACGCCCTCGTGGCTGGCGACGAACAGGGTCGCCCCGACGAGTGGGAAGACCACCGCGATGGTGAAGCGGTGTCGGCCGACGAGCACCTCGGCGCGCGCCTGCAGCCGCTCGCGGTCGAACTGCGGACGCCGGGCCCGCGCGCCGTCAGCCATAGACCAGCCCCCAGAGCCCCCCGAGCGTGAACACCATCCCGACGACGCCGTTGACGGCCGGGTACCACCAGTACGCGCGTCGGACGTCGACCCGTGAGAGCGCGATAGCGGCGACAAGGACCGGGTAGACCGCGAGCAGGAGCCCGGCGCGCACGTCGAGCGCGCCGAAGGAGAGCGCGCTCGCGACCCAGAGAGCCCCGCAGTAGCCGTAGCTCAAGCGCTCCCCGAGGACCGTGGCCGTCGTCCGGATGCCCGCCTCGCGGTCCGGCCCGACGTCGGGGATGGCCGAGAAGGTGTGCATCGCCATCGTCCAGCACCAGCCGCCGACGAGCGCGAGGACCGGGGGGTTCCTTCCGGCGAGCGCGACGTACGCCACGACCCCCGGCAGGACGTAGAGCCCGTTCGAGAGCGAGTCCAAAAAGGGGGTCGTCTTGAACCGGAGCGGCGGCGCGCTGTACTCGACGGCGAGCGCGAAGAAGACCGCCAACCAGCCGAGGGCGAGCGGGGGCAAGAGGGGGAGAAAGCCCAGGGCGAGCAGCCCGGAGACGACGACCGCCGCGACGACGCTCCGCTCGCCCCGGAAGCGCTCCTCGCGGCCCGACTTCTTCGGGTTGTGGACGTCGACCTCGGCGTCGAAGACGTCGTTCACCCCGTAGAGCAGGACGTTCGCCGGGACCAGGAAGTACGCGAAGAGGATGACGGGGACCGGCGCGAGGAGCGTCTCGACCGACGGCGCGCCGTAGACCAGGCCGACCAGCACCGGGCCGGCCAGGTAGAGCCAGAAGCGTGGCCGGGAGCGGACGATGACGGTCCGGAGAGAGCGCCGGTCGAGGAGGGGGCCGGACTGCACCTGCCCGGTGCTGGAGCGACGGGGCATCTCACTCGCCGTGGTCGGCCGCGACGTACTCGGCGGTCAGCTCTCCGCTGATGAGGCACATCGGGACGCCGATGCCGGGGGTGGTGTTCGCCCCGACGAAGTAGAGCCCGGGGGTGGCCGCCGAGCGGTGCGGCGGCCGGAAGAGCGCGGTCTGCCGGAGCGTGTGCGCCAGCCCGAGCGCCGTGCCGTCGTAGCTGTTGTAGCGCGCGGCGAACTCCGAGACCGAGAACGCCTCCTCGACGACGATGCGGTCGCGCACGTCGACGCCGGTGTTCGCGGCGAGGTCCGCCAAAATGTGGTCCCGGAACGCGGCTCGCGCCTGCGGCGCGTCGTCCAGTCCCGGGGCGATGGGGACGAGGACGAAGAGGTTGCTGTGCCCGTCGGGCGCGACGTCCCCGTCGGTCTCGGAGGGGACGCAGACGTAGTAGGCCGGGTCGTCGGGCCACGACGGGTCGTCGAAGATGTGCGCGAAGTGGTTCTCCCAGTCGGTCGGCAGGACGAGCGTGTGGTGGGCGAGCGGCTCGACGTCGCCCTCGACGCCTAGATAGAGCAGGAACGCGGAGGGCGCGTAGGTGCGCTCGGCCCAGTAGTCGGCGTCGTACTGGCGCGCCGACGCGGGGAGCAGGGCCTGCTCGGTGTGCGCGTAGTCGGCGTCGCTCACGACCACGTCCGCCGGCCAGTCGCGGTCGGCCGTCCGGGCGACGAACCGCGGGCCACCGTCGGCGGGCTGGGGGTCGACGGCCGTCACCTCGGCGTCGGTGACCGTCTCCACGCCCAGCTCGTGGGCGAGCGAGACCACGGCGTCCACGACGCCCGCCATCCCGCCCTCGGGGTAGTAGACGCCCAGGTCGAACTCGACGTGGCTCATCAGGTTGTAGAGCGCCGGGGTGTTCGACGGCGACCCGCCGAGGAAGACCAGCGAGTACTGGACGATCTGCTGGAGCTTGGGGTGTGCGAAGTACTTCTCGACGTGGTCCGCCATAGACCCGAGCAGCGTCAGCCCGCGGGCGCTCGTGAGCACGTCCAGGGAGAGGAACTCCCGCAGGGAGCTCCGGTCCTCGTAGACGAACCGCTCCATCCCCAGCTCGTAGTTCCGCCGGCTCCCTTCGAGGTAGCGCTCGAAGGCTTCGCCCGCACCGTCCTCGTAGGACTCGAACGTCTCGACGACGTGCTCGCGGTCGCCGGTCATGTCGACGCGGTCGCCGTCCTTGAAGAAGATGCGGTAGTGCGGGTCGAGTGGCGAAAGCGCGTAGTAGTCGCTCGGTCTGCGGTCGAACGCCCCGAAGAAGCGCTCGTAGACGTCGGGCATCAGGTACCAGGACGGCCCCATGTCGAAGTGGAACCCGTCGGTCGAGAGCGTCGAGGCGCGACCGCCGAGCTGTTCGTTCTTCTCCAGGACGGTCACGTCCGCGCCGGCGTCGGCGAGGTAACACGCCGCCGACAGCCCGCCGAACCCACCCCCAACTACCAGGATTGACCTCCCCCCGAGCCGCTCCATGAGAGTACTTGCCGCCGAACGGACATAAAACGACTGCCGGTGCTGTCGGGTGCGAGGCTGGACGGCAGCGAGCGTGAGCGGATGCGGACGGCAGCGAGCGTGAGCGGATGCGGACGGCGAGCGGGCGTGCGGGGCTGGCCAGGAGCGGGTGTTCGCGGACGGCCAGGAGCGGGTGTTCGCGGACGGCCAGGAGCGGGTCTGCGGGACACCGGTTGGACGACCAGTTGAGACGCCGGTCAGCACCAGATCACCGGACGCAGACGGCTTACAATTGCTTACATCGAATTACAAACACTTACAACCCCTGCGAGGGCGCTCGCTCCTCGACGTCGGGGCGTTCGAGGTGGTCCCGACGGACCCGGCGACGACAGCCTGGCCCATCGAACACCCGGTGGAGAACTCGAACACGGTCGACGGGGGAAGCACTCCCTTTTATCCATCCTCCCCCGTACCTGCGCACATGGACGCGACGGTAGTCGTCACGGGGGCGACCGGCGGTGTCGGCTCGGCGGTGGTCAGAGCGTTCGCGGACGACGGCGCGCTCGTCGTCGCCAGCGCCCGCGATTCGGGCGCGCTCGACGAGCTCGTGGCCGACGTGGACGGAGAGGTCGTCGGCGTCCGGGCCGACGCCCGGGACGAGTTCGACGCCGAGTGGCTGATGGAGCGGGCCGCCCGTGCCGGCGGCCCCATCGACGTCGTGATCCCCTGCGCCGCCGTCTTCCACGGCACGCCCGGCGAGACCCCGCTCGCCGCGGAGTCCTACAGCGCCTTCGACGACACGCTCCGGACGAACGCACGCGGCGTCTTCGCCGCCGTCAGGGAGGCGGTGCCACACCTCGCGCCCGACGCCCGGGTGCTCGTGCCGACCGGGTCGGTCGCGCGCGAGGACGGGGCGGGGTACGGCGCATACGCGGTCTCCAAGGCGACCGCCGAGGCCCTCGCACGGGGGTTCGCCGCCGACCTGCCGCAGGCCGTCGCCTGCGTGGACCCCGGCGTCATCGCCACCGACCTGACCGGCGGCCGAGGGGGGGACCCCCGACAGGCCGCGGCGCTCTTCCGCTGGGCGGCCGGGCTCGACGCCGGCGACCTCGACGGCGCGACGCTCACCCGCGCCGACTGGCGCGCCGCGAGAGCCTGAGAGTAACTCGTTCCCCGGACTGGTGGCTCGGACCAGCCGGCGTCTCCCGACTCCAGCAGGTATCCTCCGGCCCCGGTAGCATTCTCCTGGCTCGGTATCCGGGCCGATGTACCGCCCCGTCGCCGCGACCGCAGGAGTTATTAACCACGCTGTTCGAGATAACAACGTCGTGGGAGTTAATAACCAACGAACCGAAGTTAATAACCTCTCCGGGGCCGCCTGGCTCGGCGTCGGTGCCACCGTCGCGTTAGTCGCGCTTACGGCGTACGGGCTGGCGGTCCACCCCGTCCCGAAGGTCGTCGGCATCGGCTGGGTCGCGTTCGTCGCGATGGCCGGCGCGGCCCTGCTCGGCGTCCGCACCGGGTTCGACCACCCGCGAGGGCTGGTCTGGGGCTACGGCCTGGCCAGCGGGATGATGGTCACGAGCGCCGCCGTCTTCCTGGTGCCGCCGGCCATCGGGCACGACCCGACCGTCGGCGGCTTCGGCGTCGCGCTCGGCCTGCTCGCCGGCTTCGCCGCGCACACGCTCGGCCACCGCGCGCTCCACCTGGACCTGCCGCTCGACCACACCGCCCTGGAGATCACCGCCCACGCGCTCTCGGCGGGGGTCATCATCGGCGTCGTCTACAGCTCGATGCCCGCGCTCGGTCCGCTGCTCGGCCTCGCCATCGTCTCGCACAAGGGACCGGCCGGCTACGCCGCGGCGCGCCGACTCTCCCACCAGGGCAAGCCCGTCTCGATGCTCCTCCTCCCGGCCAGCGGCGTCGGCATCGCCGCCCTGGTCGCGACGCTCCTCCACGTCCCGGGCTCGCCCCCCATCCAGGCGGCGGTCTTCGGCTTCGCCGCCGGCATCTTCCTCCACGTCGCGATGGACTTCCTCCCCCGCTGCGAGACCGGCAGCGAGATCTACGACCTCGTGGGCGGCTCGGAGGGCGACCACGCGCTGCTCGACCGCCTCCGGGCGCACGCCGTCGTGAGTACGGCTGTTGGTGCGCTGGTTGTGTTCGGGGCGTGGCTGGCCGTGGCGTAAGTGCGGAGTATTTTGCCACGGTTACACAGTTGCCAGAGGATTATTTGTTGGTGGATTCTTCCGATGGCAACTGGACAGTTTGTTATTCTGGTGAAGGAAACCAACTAGTTAAAATCATCTATGAGAAATCACCAATTTGGTCCTAAGTAAACATTGGTTCTGAAATTCATTCTCTCGTACACGAGGGCAAATCTGATATAGGGTGACTCTAATTAGGGGGTTATGACAGGTACATCTGAAGAAGCACTGCTCCTGGCCATAGAAACGCGGGACGAACTTTTCAATACACTTGGGGAAATCCTCGGAAGCGACAATTATTTGAAGGTTTTAATGGAAATTGAGGAAGGAAAAACTCAAACAGATGTTGCAAATGCTCTAGGCATCGGAAATTCCACCGTTTCTAGAGCCGTTAAGGAGCTGGAGAAAAATAATCTGATCGTTGAAACCGATGACGGACATCAGAAGATCCTCCCTGTTCTTTCTCATCCAATTATTCAGTACTACTTTGAAACAGAGGTGACAGGCGATGAGCAATGACGAATCTATTGAGATACTAAAAGACATTCGTCGGTGGGTGAAAATAATTGGAATCCAGGAATCAATGCCTGTTCTCCAAGATATACTTTCAGATGATGATTTAATAAGAGAGAAGTCTTTACGCGCTGTCTATCATCTTTCCGATGGAACTAATAGTAACTCGGACATTGCTGAGAAGATTCCCTATAGCGCAGAATTTATAAGATTACGTCAAAATGAATGGGCAGATTTAGGACTTCTTGAACGAGAAAACAAAAACACGCCATACGCTCAACTAGTTTCACTTAATGAAGCAGGTATCGAGGTACCAGAGTTACCAGTTAAGGAGGCTGATGAAGATGAGTGATGAAACGATAAATCTCCTAAGAAGCATTGACAACCGCCTTAAGGAGCTTTTACGTTTGGAGGTTGAATCTCACTTTGATGATGGCGATACAAAAAAGCAACGTATTGCAAAACTCTATAAAATGGGCTTTGATAACGCAGAAATGGCAGAAATTGTTAATTCTTCGGAAGGCAGTGTTCGAGGAACAATTTCCACTCTGAGAAAGGAGGGAGTCATTGACGAATGACCCAAGAAGAACTGCTCGAAGAACTTCGAACTATCCGAACGCTCCTTGCAATAGACAAGGAAGATGACATTGAAAAACTCGTTGGTGAGTTATCCGATGTGCAGCAACACATCTTGGAGGAGCTTTCGTTTTCGGAATGGCGACCACTCAGTAGTTCTGAAATAGCTGACTCATTTGGTTGTAGCGGTAATAAAGTGAGAAATCACCGATCTGATTTAGTCGAAAGACATTTAATTGCGAAGGAAGGGGTGAAACGGGGAGCAACTTATCGTAAGACTGGTCTATTAAGAGCAGCTGAACAAATGGGTTCCTTAGGAGATTAACATGACTGACGAAGAAGACAAACTTGAAAAAATTGATGATAAATTGGATAGCATTCAACGAGATGTCAACGATATGCAGGGGGATGTACGAATTCAGACCACCATGCTCAAAGAAACGAGCAAAAGTAATTTAAAAAACCGCATTCGGAACGTATTCGGTAGTTCTGATCGTAAGCGGCAGATTTGGTACGTCGTTAAAGATTTCATGTCGATTGAGGAGATAATTGATGAAACTGATTTCCCGCAGGGAACTGTTACCCGCTACACGAGAGAGATGGCGGAATCTGGTGTCCTAGATCGTCGCAAGAATGGCAATGAACGATATTACAGACGGAATGAGATAACAGAGGGAATTGGAATGGAGCAAGAGGTTGAGGAAGATATCGGTCTCTAATGGTTTCTTCGAATGTATATTGGGGAATCTGGACTGCTCTGTTTCTTGCTTGGGGCAGTCTAACATATCAATACGCTAGGCAACTACCTAAATACCATACGTCTCTTGCGGGAGATATACGTGGATATAATGCTCGAAATGGCAATGACCAGAGTATCGACAAGGAACTATTAGCATCTGATCTAATGGTGCCGTTCAGAAATGAAAATTTGAAAAAGTATGCCATTAACAATAATTTGGAACATTATGCATACCGAAATCGGCTCATCAACTATGTTGGAAAACAGCGGGTTTGGAGCATTGCTTTCCTCCACATTGCAGGCATTGGATTCCATATTTTGGGACTTTCGCATCTCTTTCCCGGCGGCTTCATTCCTCCAACCGTATTTATAATTTCATCGTCTGTCATTTTTCTAATTAGCCTAATTGGATACTTGCTCATGGTAAGAATACAAATCTTATAATTGGTTTTCCATCTCAGAAGACTTTCCAAGCCTCTTTCAACTATATTCGCGCCACCGATAGCCACACTCCTTGCACTTGAAGAATCGCGTCGGCGGCTCGTCGGCGGAACCGGTCTGCTTGATGGTGTACCAGGCAACCGTGTGCCCGCACTCGTCGCAGACCACGTCCTCCGCCGTCGGCTTGCCCTCGAAGGCGTTGGCCTCGTCGGTCTCGATGACGTCGTCGGTGCTCTGCGCCTCGGTGGAGACGAACTGCGCCGCCGTCTCGGGGTCCTTCGGGACGGTGTGCCCGCACTCCTCGTTGGCACAGACCATCTCCGAGCCCGCCGCCCGCATCAGGGAGCCACACTCCTCGCAGAACTGCATGGCTGTGTTACCCGCTAGTGATTGAAAAACCCGACGGCTGCTCGTTGACGCTGTATTCGGTCGTGTCTGAGCTCCCCCGGAAGGAGCCGTAAACACTTCGAAAGCCCCCGGGCGGTCGACTCGGGAGGCTCGCTGCGCGCTTCGCTCCCTGCAGTCGCTGCAGTGCTTGCGTCGCCTTCCTTCGCCGACCGCCCGGCCCCTTTCAATCCCACCCTCCGATGATGCCTGAGCAAACACTGTGGGTGGGATCGAAAGGGGCTGGGCTCCCGACGAACCCCGCCGACGTAAGCACGCGACCGAAGGGAGCGCGCGCAACGAGGCGCGGGAGTCGAGAGCCCAGGGGCTTTCGAGGTGTTCACAGACAGTTCTCGAAGTGCTTCGACAAATCCCATATCTTCAATCCCCGCGGAGCACACACGACCACCACCCGAACCGAAAATCCACCCAGCCTACAACGTCGAGTCGAGGGCGGCCTCGTCGAGGACCATCGGGCAGTCCGCGACCGTGTGGTGCTCGACGTCGGTCAGCGCCAGGATGTCCGTGCCCTCGTGGGTGCAGCCGACCGCCGGCGGGGCCGTGAAGTACGGACAGCGCTGGCAGGTGCGCTTCGGGATGACCCGCACGTCCCGGTCTGGCTCCCCCTCGACCCGCTCGGAGAGGACCAGTGGCTCGTCGCTCTCGGCGAGCGCCGTCCAGAGCTCCTCGGCGTCGATCTCCGGGACGTCCATCTCCGTGAACGCGTCCGTCAGGGCCGCGTCGTCGGCTCCCCCCGCACCCCGTCGGCGCGCGACCTCGTCGGCGAGCCCGGAGAGCGGCGCTACGTCTCGGTCCTCCGCGCTCGGTCCGGGTCCGTTCTGCGCGTCGGACGGCTCTGCCCCGTCCGTCCCGCGAAGCTCGTCCGCCAGGTCCGAGAGCGGTTCGCCGTCGTCTGGGGCATGCTGGTCGTCGGGCCCATCTCGGTCCTCCGGGGCTTCGTCACTCATCGAGCATCGACTCCAGGTCCTCCTCTTCGAGGAGCTCGTCCACGGCGTTCCTGGGCGTCTCGCCGGCTTCGAGCGCCGGGCGGGACCCGACCACCAGCGACGGCGAGCCGAAGAAGCCCCGCTTCGGTTCCACGTCGGTGAACGTCGCGCCGCAGTGGGGGCAGGTGGGCGAGCGGAGCAGGGCCACGTCCACCGAGCGGCCGCACTCGTCGCAGTCGGCCGAGTGGATTCCCTGGCTGTTGGCGCGCTCGGCGAGCTCGTCCACCGCGGCGGCCGCCTCGGCGCGGGCGGCGAGCGTCTGGACGGCGGTCCGCATCCCCACGACCGCCCTGGCAGTCGTCCCGAGCCTGGCCTCCTGCTCGTCCGCCGTCTCGGTGAGGTACTCGAGGATGTCCTCGTAGTTCTCGAACCCGGCGTCGAGGTGGGCCTGCATCGTCTCGACCCGCTCGGCGAGGCTCGCGAGCTCGGCGTCGAGCTCCGACAGCTCGGCCGCGAGCTGGCCCGTCTCCCTGGCCGTGTCTTCCTGCTGGGCCGCGAGTTCGGGGTGGTCGTGGTCGGCCGGCGCCTTGGCGTCGCTCTCGCGTTTCACCTGGACGACGCGCTCGCGGACGTCGCGGAGCTTCTTTTCGAACTCCTCGTTCAGGGTCGTCAACTTCGACCGCAGCGTCGCCAGCTCCGCCGCCGTGGCGGGCGCCGGGTGGTCGCCCTCGTCGACGTGCTGGTGGGCCGTGAGCAACCGGTCGAGGAACTCCTCGCGGGTGAGACCGAGTTCGCGCGCCCGGTCGTCGAGCCAGGTCACTGTCGACTCGGAGAGCGTCGCCGACACGGGGGCGCCGTCCGCTCGGTCTCCCGACATTCGCATCCTACTGGGTGGAGCCGCAACTTAAGGGTTCGCCTGCACGCAACCCTGCGCCCTCCGGCGAATAGCTACGAGAAGCTGTCAGCGGACGCGAACTCCCGCGGTCGGCTACCGTATCTTCCGGACGTTGCTCACGTCGAAGCCCGCCTCGCCGATCTCGGTCTCGAACCGGACGATGTCCTCGGCTTCGAGCTGCGAGAGCACGCCCCGGAACTCCTGGACGACCATCGTCCTGGCGCGCTCGTTGCCGCCCGCCTCCCACTCGAAGAGCATCGTCCCGTCGACCGACGACATCAGGTCGCCGAGCTCGGTGTCCGAAAGCGACTCCTGGCTGACGTGGATCAACAGCAGCCCGCCCCAGCTCCGGACCGCCCGCCGGAGCCCCTTCAGCGTGACCACGATGTCGCTCCACTCCATCAGCTCCTCGCGGCGGGTGCCGACGAGGTCGGTCAGCGAGTCGACCAGGACGAGGCTGCCGGCCGCGTTGGCGTCGAGGTAGTCGGCGAACGCCTCGAGGACGTCCCGGCGCCGCTGTTCGTCCGCGCCGAGGTCGGTGATGCGCTGGTTGCTGCCGGCGTACCAGTCGCGGGGCACCGGCGAGAGCTGGAAGAACTCGGGCGAGAGGTCCTCGAACGTGACCGGTTCGAGCCCCGCCTCCACGATGTCGGGGTCCATCGCGTAGGCGATCTCCTCGGCGAGCTCGTCCCGGTTGGCCGTGAAGGAGACGTAGTGGATCGCCTCGGGGAGCGCGGCGTCCGCGGCGAGGTCGCCGTAGTGCAGCTCGAAGAGGTCGGGGTCGGCCACCGCCAGCCCGTTGAACACGGCGCTGGTGTACAGTAGCTCGCGGGCCCCGGCCCCGGCCTCGTCAGCCAGCAGGACGACGCTGCCGGCTGGCGCGCCGCCGCCGATGCGCGAGTCCAGTCTGGAGACGCCGAACGGGAGTCTCATACCCCCCAATCTCACCCGGCCCGCTTGTGCGTTTCGCCGGCGTGGCCTCGGCCGCGCTTGCCGGTCGGCGGGCAGTCGGCCGCCGGCAGGCCGACCACCCCGAGGGAGGCTCGCCGGTCCCCCTCGGCTCAGATTCCGCGCTCGACGCGGGCGCCCTGGTTCAGGGGGGCGACGACGCTCACGTCGCCGTCGACCCCCGCCTCGTCGAGGGCGACGTGGGCGGTCTCGACGGCCTCGTCGGCGTGCGCCCCGTCGGTCACGCCGTAGACGGCGGGTCCCCAGGAGGACTGGCCGGCCCCGGCGACGGCGGGACTGTCGCCGAGCGTCTCGACGATGGCGCCGATCGGCGGCCGGTAGACGCCGCCCTGCTCGTCCGCGTACCACGCGCCGTTGAGCCGGCCGACCGCCTCGACGGCCGCGCCGAACGCCTCCACGTCACCGTTCGAGACCGCCGGGAGCACTCGCCGGAGGACGATACCGCTCACCTCGTCGCCGATGCCCGGCTCCGCGCGCTCGATGGTGGCCCGCATGCTCTCCTCTTCCGCGTCGCCGTTCCGTCCCGGTCGGGCGTCCGGCTGGACGAGGACGAATCGCCAGTCCGCGGGGAGCTCGTGGCGGGCCGCGACCGCCGGTACCCGCCATGAGCCCCGCGCCGGGCGGTCAGTGGTGAACCGCTCGGTCGGGTGCCCGGCGTCGAGGACGAACCCACCCGCCTCGAACGCGGCGACGCCGACGCCGCTCCGGCCGCCGCGCCCGAGCGCCGGCGCGCGCTCGCGCACTCGGGCTGGCCGGTCGTGTGCGTGTGCGACCGCCGACAGCACCGCGAGCGCCAGCTGGGTGCCGCTGCCGAGGCCGACGTGGCGGGTGGGGGCCGCCACGACCTCGACAGACGCCCCGGCGACGTCGAGCAGGTCCAGCGCCGTCTCGACGTGCGGGCGGGCGTCGGGGCTCGGACAGCGAAGGTCGTCGTCGGCGCGCGCCTCGACGACGGTCCGCGGCGCGTCGACCCCGACGCCGAGCGCGCCGTACAGCCGCTCGTGGACCAGCGAGAGGTTCGCGAAGCCGAAGTGGAGTCGCGCGCCGGCCGTCACCCGGACAGTCATTGCCCGGCCTTCGACGCCCGACGGAAAGGGGGTTTCGGCGGTGGTAAGTTCGTCCGGCAGTGGGACGGCCGTCGCGAGCGTCCCGGCGTCGGGCCGCTCACTCGTCGAGGACGTCCTCGTAGACGGTCCGGAGCTCCTCGCCGACGACGTCGAGCGTGTGCGCCGCGGCCATCGCCTGGGCGTTCTCCCCGAGCTCCTCGCGGAGGTCCGGGTCGTCGCGGAGCGTCTCGACGTGGCGGACGAACTCGTCCACCGAGTCCCCCTTGAGGCAGTTGACGCCGTGTTCCAGCCAGCCGTCGAACGCCGGGATGTCGCGGGTGACGATGGCCTTCCCGCAGTAGGCGGCCTCGAGGATGGAGAGGGGCTGGTTGTCGCGGTGGGTCGGGAAGAAGAAGACGTCCCCGAAGCCGAACGCGTCCCGCTTGTCGTCGACGAAGCCGGGAAAGCGGACGGTGGCCGGGGCCGACGCGAGCGTGCGCTTCGTCCCGCGGGGCATCAGGTAGTCGTGTTGCGGCCCGAACCAGAAGAAGTCCGTCCCGGGGAGTCGCTCGCCGACCGCGACGAAGTCAGAGACGCCCTTTATCTCGTAGACCTGGGCGAGGTTGACGACGACCGGGTCGGACGAGTCGTCCGGCGCGTCGGCGTAGGTCCGGCTCTCCCAGCCGTCGAGGGCCTCGCCGTCGATGCCGTTGCTCACGACGGTCACGTTCTCGGTGACGCCGTGGGCGGCCAGCCGGTCGGCCATGAACTCGTTGACCGCGACGACGCGGTCGGCGCTGGCGTAGACCCGGGTGAAGTACCACTCGATGGCCGGGGCGAGCGCCCGCGAGAAGCGGTAGGTACCCTCGATGTTCTCGCCGATGGAGTGACAGTGGACGACGACCTTCCGCCCGCGGGCCTTCGCCGCGAGCAGGTTGGCGAGCGACACCGGCCCCGGGAAGTTCAGGTGCAGGACGTCGGCGTCGCCGTCGCGCGTGGTCGAGTAGGGGACGCCGGCCTTCTCCAGGGCCTTGCGCTGCTGCCTGGCGGAGACCTTGACCCCGCCCTCGATGAGCGACTCCCACTCCATCGCGTGGTAGACCTTCATCCTCGATTGGTTGAACTTCGCGCAACCGAGCCGTGAATCTGTTGGTTCCGACCGCCCCGGAGCGCTACCCGAACAGGCCGGCGAGGGCCGGGAACACGGCGTAGGTCACCGCCCCTTCGAGGAGCACCAGTCCAGCCGCCGCGACGAACCGACGGACGGTCGGCGCGTCGACCGGGTACTCGCCCGCACGCTCGATGCAGGCCAGCTTCGCGTGCAGCCGGACGTGTCGCGTGACGTCGTGGGCCGTCTCGGCGGGCGGGCCGTCGTCTCTGATGAGGCGCCGCGTCACGCGGTCGAGCGCGCGGCGCTTGGCCGCGCGGACGTGCCAGTGGAGGACGAGAACGGGATAGAGGAAGCTTCCGACCCCGGCCGCCCACAGCACTGCGAACGCCGCGACGGTGGGGAGCCCCGGACTGGGGTACGGGGAGTTCCCCCCGAGCAGCAGGTAGGTGAACGTACTGAGCGTGTAGAGGGCGAAGCAGACGAAGTAGTAGCGGGTGGTGCGCCCCACGAGTTGGCCGAGTCTGTTGAACCCACCCCGGTCACGGAGCGACCCGAACTCGGGTTCGACGCCCATCTCCGCGACGCGGTGTGGCAACCTGACGTTCACGCCGAGGGCGATGGCTCCGAAATCGGCGGCGATCCGCACGTAGACGAACGGGACGATGACGAACCACTTCACGCTGCCCACGACCGGCCCCTCGACGGTCCAGATGAACGGGAGCAGGTGGCCCTGGGCCACCAGCCAGACGGTGTAGGAGACCAGAAGGAGGAGGAAGACGCTCCGCTCGAACCGGCGCGAGACCACGCGCTCGAACGCCAGTTCGTCGGGGTCCGGGACGGTCGTGGCGGAGGCCAGTCGGCTCGTCGTCTCGCGGTAGTCGGCCCGGAGCCGACGGGAGGCGTACACCACGAAGGAAAGCCCCACCGGGAAGAGGAGCAGCCACCCCGGGTTCGCCAGCACCGGGTGGAACCCGTTGCGGGCGTACTGGATTCCCGACAGCACGCCGGCGTCGAGGAAGATGACGCTCCAGAGCAGCAGGTACGGGCCCCACCGCGTGCCGTCCTTGCCCGTGAGGCGCTCGACAGCCTCGTTCGCCCCGACGGCGGCCGCGGCTCGCTCTACCCAGAGCGGGGAGCGAGTGTCGGTCCACCGACGGTCCGTCCGGGTCATGTCGTCAGTGAAACGGGTATCCCACCGGTACTTATCATTTTCTTTCACGTTGGGGACCGTCACACCGACCTGCAACACCTGTTCGATGCTCACTTCTTAAGCCCCTGCGTGCAAACCCCAACCTATGAGCCAGGAGCAACACCGGCGGAAGGACCCGGACCTCCCGTCGAACGAAGTGACGGAGGGCCCGGAGCGAGCGCCGCATCGGGCCATGTTCAGGGCGATGGGATTCGACGACGACGACCTCGCCTCGCCGATGATCGGCGTCGCCAACCCGGCGGCCGACATCACGCCGTGCAACGTCCACCTCGACCGCGTGGCCGAGGGCGCCATCGAGGGCGTCGAGTCGGCGGGCGGGATGCCCATCGAGTTCGGCACCATCACCATCTCCGACGCCATCTCGATGGGCACGGAGGGGATGAAGGCCTCGCTCGTCTCCCGGGAGGTCATCGCCGACTCCGTCGAGCTCGTCGCCTTCGGCGAGCACCTCGACGCGCTCGTGACCGTGGCGGGCTGCGATAAGAACCTCCCCGGGATGATGATCGCGGCCATCCGCACCGACCTGCCGACGGTCTTCCTCTACGGCGGCTCCATCCTCCCCGGCCAGCACGAGGGCCGGGAGGTCACCATCCAGAACGTCTTCGAGGGCGTGGGGGCGTACGCGACCGGCGACATGAGCGAGGCCGAACTCGAAGGGCTGGAGCGCCACGCCTGCCCCGGGGCCGGCTCCTGTGGCGGGATGTTCACCGCGAACACGATGGCGACGATCAGCGAGGCCATCGGGCTGGCTCCCCTGGGGAGCGCGAGCGCCCCCGCCGAGAGCGGCGAGCGCCACGTGGTCGCGAAGCGCGCGGGCAAACTCGCCCTCGACTGCGTCCGGGCGGACCGGAAGCCGTCGGACGTCCTCTCCCGGGAGTCATTCGAGAACGCCATCGCCGTTCAGGTCGCGCTCGGCGGCTCGACCAACGGCGTCCTCCACCTGCTCGCGCTCGCGGCGGAGGCCGGCATCGACCTCGACATCGAGACGTTCGACGAAATTTCGCGGCGCACGCCGAAGATCGCCAACCTCCAGCCCGGCGGCCAGAAGGTGATGAAGGACCTCCACGACCAGGGCGGCGTCCCGGTCGTGGTCCGCCGGCTGCTGGACGCCGGCTACCTCCACGGCGACGCGATGACGGTCACCGGGCGCACCATCGCCGAGGAGATAGCGCACATGGACCTGCCGCCGGACGACGAGGTCGGCGGCGACTTCATCCGCCCGGTCGACGACCCGTTCCACGAGGAGGGCGCTATCAAGATCCTCAAGGGGAATCTCGCACCCGACGGCGCCGTCCTCAAGGTCACCGGCGACGACGCGCTCCACCACGAGGGACCGGCCCGGGTCTTCGAGCGCGAGGAGGACGCCATGCAGTACGTCCAGGAGGGCCACGTCGAGTCCGGCGACGTCCTGGTCATCCGGAACGAGGGGCCGCGCGGCGGGCCGGGGATGCGCGAGATGCTCGGGGTCACCGCCGCCGTCGTCGGCCAGGGCCACGAGGACGACGTGGCGATGGTCACCGACGGCCGGTTCTCCGGCGCCACGCGCGGTCCGATGATCGGCCACGTCGCCCCGGAGGCCGCCGACGGCGGCCCCATCGCCATGCTTTCGGACGGCGACGAGGTGACCATCGACATTCCGAACCGCACGCTCGACGTTTCGCTCTCTGACGACGAGCTCGCCGCCCGCCGCGACGACTGGGAGCCGCTGCCGCCCCGCTACACCTCGGGCGTCCTCGCCAAGTACGGCGAGTCGTTCGGCTCCGCCGCCGACGGCGCGGTGACGAACCCCGGCGTCAAGCGGGAGTAGGCGGTCGCCACCGGGCCCGGGCCGCGTCTCCGACCGGGTGCCGGCGAGCGGGCGGGTCCGTTGGCACCGGTGACGACGAGCGGGGTGGTCTCGGGCCGTCGAACCGGGTTGTAAGTGTTTGTAACTCGTTGTGAGTTTTGTAAGTCACCCGATTCCGGCGGTTTCGGCACCTCGGCCGCTCCGTCCCGGCCCCGAACGCCTCGGGCCGTACGCCGCTCACGTGTCTCCCGTCCGGGTGACCGAGTGGGGCAGTCCCCGGTGACCTCGACCCCGGCCGGCCGGAGAACCCGACGGCGTGCATCCGCTCGGCCCCTCGGTTAACTGACTAGTGACCGATTTTATTACTCACGGGGTACTTGTGGTAATTATGCCCTCCGAAGACGTCACGGACTACCTCGCTCGACTCGTCGGCTGCAGCGTCGTGCTGGCGACCGGACTGTTGACCCTCCTCCTCGGGGTCGACGGGTACCTCCACTACCAGCGGCTCACACCGTGGAGCGAGCCGACGGTCGCCGTCCTGCTGTTCGCAGTCGTCGGCTCGCTCCTCGTGGTCGTCAGCCTGCTGGGGACGTCGTCGCTGAGGCGGCGACGGGGCCAGCACTCGTAGCCGGTTCGACTGGTGAGCCGCCCGCAGCGGGGCGCGCGCCGACGGCGACGGGGAGAGAAAGGAGCGCGCGGAGCGGGAGAGAGCCGCCCACGGGTTCAGTAGTGCCGCTCTTTCGGCTCGTAGGGCCCCTCCTGGCCCGCCAGGATGACCGGTCGGTAGTGGATGTCCGGCGAGCCGCCGTTCCAGGCGACGAGGGTGTGCTTGAGCCACTCGTCGTCCTTGCGCTCCTGGTGTGCGGCGCGCCAGTGGGCGCCCCGGAACTCGTCGCGGGCGAGCGCGCCCATCGTGATGATCTCGGCGACGTCGAGGAGGTTGCGCGTCTCGATGGTGTGGATGAGGTCCGTGTTGAACGTCCGCGACGGGTCGGCGACGAAGACGTCGCGGTAGTCGTCGCGGGCCTGGCGGATGTCGCGCAGGGCCTGCTCAAGGCCGGCCTCCTCGCGGAAGACGTTGACGTTCCGGGTCATCGACTGCTGCAGGCGGCCCCGTATCTCGGCGTGCCCGACGCCCGTCTCCTTCTCCAGGAGAGAGTCCACGCGCTCGCGCTCGGCGTCGACGGCCTCCTCGACGAGCGTCGCCGCGTCGGCCATCGACGCGCCGTCGGCGGCGACCGCTGAGTCGTCGGCCGGCTCGCCGAGTTCGACCGGCCACTCCCGCGGCTCGGCCTCCAGGTCGTCGCTGATGCCCGTCTGTATCTTCGCCTCGCCGAGGTCGGCCCCGGCGGCGTGACGGCCGGCGCGGGCGCCGAACACGACGAGTTCGGGCAGCGCGTTCCCGCCCAGGCGGTTCGAGCCGTGGACGCTCACGCAGGCCGTCTCGCCCGCCGCGTAGAGCCCGCCGATGCAGGTCTGGCCGTTCTCGTCGACCTCGATGCCGCCCATCGCGTAGTGCTGGCCGGGCTTGACCGGCATCGGCTCCTCCAGCGGGTTCACGCCCTCGAAATCCTCCGAGAGGTGGATGATGTTCTCCAGGCGATTCCGGATGCGCTCCTCGCCGAGGTGGCGCATGTCGAGGTGGACGTAGTCGTCGTTGATGCCCCGCCCCTCGTTGATCTCGGTCAGTTCGGCCCGGGCGACCACGTCGCGGGAGGCGAGCTCGCCGACGTTGTTCGCGTAGCCGTACTCGAACATGAACCGCTCGCCCCTGCGGTTGTAGAGGATGCCGCCCTCGCCGCGGACGCCCTCGGTGATGAGCACGCCGGTCGAGGGGAGCGTCGTCGGGTGGAACTGGACGAACTCCAGGTCCTCGATGGGCACGCCGGCCCGGTAGGCCATGGCGACGCCGTCGCCGGTGTTGGCCACGGCGTTCGTGGTGTGGTCGTACACCTGGCCGAGCCCGCCGGTCGCCAGGACCACGCCGTTGTGCGCCCTGAACCCCTCGACGGTGCCGTTGCGGATGTCGTAGGCGACGACGCCGTGGCAGGTCCGCTCGGTGGGCTCTTCCTCGTCGGTGACGGCCAGCCGGGTCACGTACCACTCGTCGTAGACGGTGATGCCGCGCTTGACCAGCTGCTCGTACATCGTGTGGAGCAGCTGGTGGCCGGTCTCCGCGCCGGCGTAGGTCGTCCGGGGGAACGAGAGCCCGCCGAACGGGCGCTGGGAGACCCGGCCGTCGTCGTCGCGGGAGAAGGCCATCCCCCAGTGTTCGAGCTGGATGGTCTCCTCCGGGCTGGTCTGCACCAGGGTCTCGATGGCCGGGGCGTCGCCCAGGTAGTCCGAGCCCTTCATCGTATCGTAGGCGTGGTCCTGCCAGGAGTCGCCCTCCCGGAGGGCGGCGTTGATGCCGCCCTCGGCCGCGCCCGTGTGGCTCCTGACCGGGTGGAGCTTCGAGACGATGGCGACGTCCGCGCCCGCCTCGTGGGCGGCGATGGCCGCCCGGAGCCCCGCGCCGCCGCCGCCGACTACGATTACGTCGTGTTCGTACATGGTCTCCTGTTGGACGGGAGTTGGGGGCACCGGGACTTGATACTTGCCAAAGGCTCGCACCCATCCATAGTGGATTGCCTTGTTGACCCAGGGAACTGACTCGGTGCGCGGGCACTGTTCAGAAAAGACCGAAACGAGCGAATGAGTGGACGAAACGACCCGGGAAGCCCCCACGTCCTCGACTCCCGCGGCTCGTTGTCGTTCGAAAGACGCCATAGACGTCTTTCGTGATGACGAAAGGGCTCCGCTCTTTCGAACCACGGTCCTCGGACTGCGTCCTGCGGTCCTTTCTTCGCCGGGGTTCGGCCGAGGACGCGGCCCCTTTCAGTCCCTCCGCGGCGGATGACCGGCTGGCCATCGCATAATTGATCACCGCTTGGCGCGCGGGTCAAGCCGTTTATGGCGCGACCCGCGAGGGATGAGGAGCGAAACGAGCGCCCGGAGGGCGTGAGTGAGCACCGCAGTCGGCTGGGGAGGACGTGGTAGCGCAAGGGAGGGGATGAAAGGGGCCGCCGCTCTCGACGAACCCGGACGAAGCAAGCACCACAGGCGAGGGAGGAGGACGACCGAGCCGAGGAGCGCAGCGAGTCCCGGGAGTCGAGAGCGGCGGGGGCTTTCAGAATAGCTGTTTCATTCTTCAAAACCATACAAGCGCCAATTGACATATGCCTGGTTTTGGAACTATAGAATCATGATGAAGAAGGATACACAAAACTGGGAAACCCTTCTCCTGGAGTTGTACGAGAACGAACGTTCCCGCTTCAAGCGAGATTATCTAGGGGGGTACCTCGTCCCTGAGAATAATTCAGTAGGACAGGAGAGCAAGCTAAGCAGACAGGAGTTAAGCGACGCCGTGCGCTTCCTGAGTGATGCGAAGATGCTGAAACCGGATGGCGAGGAATGGATTTTAACGGAGAAAGGCTCTCTGTCGTGCATGACCAGATAATCAAAGAACGCAAAGAGGACGAGGAGAATCGTCGATTAAAACGGCAGAATGCCGTGAACCGAGCGATTGGATTTCTCACTCTCGGCCTCCTGTTCGTCGCGTGGACAAAGATGATGGTCTCCGGGTCGGATTCAACCAAAAATGTAATCTTGGGGAATTTCGTCCGCGGGAATATGGATGGGGGCCGGGACTTTTGCTGTCCTTTTCCTATTTTTCGCGCTTTATCGAAGCAACCTACTGTATCCCGAAAAGTTGGACGAGAATTGAGATGCCCTAGCGGCCGCGGAGCCCCGCTCACCAGAATTTCAGGTTCTTCTTGACCGCTTCGCGTTTCAGCTCCTGGATGTGCTCGGTGAGCGGAATGTCCTTCGGGCAGACGTTCGTACAGGAGAACTGCGTCTGGCACCGCCAGACGGCGTGCTCGTCGTCCAGTCGCTCCATCCGGTGGGCGAACGCGCCCTCGCCCTCCCGCTCGTCCATGGCGAAGCGGTAGGCCTTGTTGATGGCCGCCGGGCCGAGGTACTGGTTGTCGCCGGCCGCGATGTTACACGAGGACATGCACGCGCCACACCAGATACACCGCGTGCTCGACTTGATCTTCTCGCGGTTCTCGGGCGACTGGCGCTGCTCCTCGAGGTCGCCCGACGGTAGCTCGTCGGGCTGGAAGTACGGCTCGATGGCCTCCATCTGGTCGTAGAAGTGCTCCATCTCCACGACGAGGTCCTTGACGACGTCCTGGTGAGGCAGCGGCTCGACCCGCACCGGGTCGTCTAGGTCCGCGACCTGGGTCTGACAGCCGAGGCGCTGGCGGCCGTTGATGAACAGCGCGTCGGAGCCACAGACCGCCATCCGGCAGGAGTGCCGGAAGGTGAGACTCGAGTCGAAGTGGTCCCGCGCGTAGATGAGCGCGTCGAGGACCGTCATCCCCTTCTCGAATGGGACGTGGAAGCTGTCGAAGCGCGGCTCCTGTTTGGCGGCCACGTCGGGGTCGTACCGGAACACCTTGAGGTGGACCGTCTCGCCCTCGTACTCGGCGGCCGCCTCCGCCTCGGCCTGCTCGCGGCGGGTCGCCTGCTCGCGCTTTTTCGCCAGGCGAGCCTGCTGCGGTGCCGGCTCCGCCCCGGTCGACTCGGCGTCGGTCTCGGTCTCGG